>ERZ779632.7-NODE-7-length-138101-cov-16.031547_pt1 | contig 138101 bp, 132 predicted proteins | sample MGYA00514194_ERZ779632 | MGnify/ENA primary metagenome ERZ779632 (study PRJEB29562, sample SAMEA4376704) | mouse gut metagenome | isolation source: Cecum | study: EMG produced TPA metagenomics assembly of the A DSS colitis mouse model was used to assess the... | reverse complement strand
CCGGGATACTTCTCCTGCATCCACTTGAAGTAGTTTTCATACTCCAAATCACCGCTGCCCAAAATTACAATCTGCGCATTGGAATACTCCATAATATTGTCCACAGCATCTTTCACCAGATCCAGGCCCTTGTGGGACACTAGCCGGGTGACCATGCCAATGAGGGGCACGTCCGGATCCACATTGATACACAGCCGTTCCTGCAGCTTTTCCTTGTTCACAGCCTTATTTTTCTTATCCTTCTGGCTGTAATTCGCAAAGAGGGCCGGGTCTGTCTCCGGATCATAGTTTACAGTGTCAATGCCGTTTAAAATGCCAGAAAGCTTCCAGGAACGCTCCCGCAGAATGGGATCCAGCTTATGGGCAAACCAAGGATCCAAAATCTCCTGGGCATAAGAGGGGCTTACAGTGGACCCCCAGTTGGAGCACTCGATAGCGCCCTTCATCAGGTTCACGTCCTTGTTAAACTCCAAAAGCTGGCTCTCATAATTCGGTATGCCAAACACGTCCTCCAGGATTTCCTTGCCATACTGGCCCTGATACTGGATGTTGTGAATGGTAAACAGGGTTTTCATGCCGGAATACCACTCATTGTTGGCATAGAACAGCCGGTAGTAAACAGGCACCAAGCCGGTTTCCCAGTCGTTGGCTTGGATGATATCCGGCTTGAAATCTACATAGGGCAGCATCTCCAGAATGGCCCGGGAGAAGAAGGCAAAGCGCTCCGCGTCATCAAAATGCCCGTAGAGGCTGTTGCGCTTAAAGTAATACTGGTTATCAATGAGGTAGTAAATTACATTGTTAATCTTGGCCTCGAAAATGCCGCAGTACTGCCGCCGCCAAGCCACCGGCACGCTGATGCTGGTGATAAACTTCATGTTGTCCCGCAGCTCCTGGGGGACGCAGTCATACAGAGGCGTTACCACACGGCAGCCAATCAGCCTCTGCCGCAAAGCCTGGGGCAGGGAGCCGGCTACATCAGCCAAACCGCCGGACGCGGAAAACGGGAGGGCTTCACTGGCGCAAAACAGAACCTTCATACGGAAATCTTCCTTTCTTACGTCAATTGGTAAAAGGTCTTTGCCCGCTGGGAGAGAGCAGGATTATACCTGCCCGCCCTTGGCCACATAGACGGGATATGTCTGGTAGCCAGCCATCGTGCGGTTGTCGGCAAAGGTCACGTTCTTGTCCGCCACCACATAGTCAAGCTTGGTGTTCTCGCCGATGACGCAGTTCTGCATAATCACGCAGTTCTTCAGCTTCGCGCCCTTCTTCACCTTCACACCCCTGAAGAGAATGCAGTTCTCCACCTCGCCGTCAATAATGCAGCCGTCCGCAATAATGGAATTGCTGGCAGAGGAGCCTAAGCCGTAGCGGGCGGGCATTTCGTCACGCACTTTCGTATAGATGGGGTGGTCAGGGATAAACAGGGAGCTGCGCACCTTGGGATCCATCAGGGCCATGTTGGCGTTGAAATAGCTGCTGAAGGAGGTAATGGTATAAGCGGCGCCTGTGTACTCATAGCCGCAGATACGCAGATCCCCCAGGTTGCGCTGCATTAAATCCCTGTCAAAGTCGGAAAGGTTCCGGCTCATGCAGTCCTGCACCAGGTTGATAAGCAAGTCGCGCTTCATCAGGCGCATACCCACCGCGTAATTGCAGTCGGCATCGCTGCCCCGCTTAATGAGCATATCCCGCACCACGCCTTCGGGATCCACTGTGTACACCACATTCTTGTCGGTGTCAGGGGACATGCCATGGCGGTAAATCACCGTAATATCTGCCTGCTTCTCGGTGTGGAACTTGAACACATCCCGGTAATCAATATTCATAACCGTGTCGCAGTCGGACAAAAGCACATATTCCTCGTGGGAATTCTGCAGGAAACGCATGATAGAGGCCAAAGACTCAATTTTCCCGTCTGTGCGCCGGGTGTCTGCCCCAAAGGGAGGCAGCATATACAGGCCCTCGCTTTTGCGGGAAAGGTTCCACGCCTTGCCGGAGCCTAAATGATCCATCAAAGACTGGTAATTTTCTTCTGTAATGACGCCCACCTTGTTCATACCGGAGTTTACCATGTTGGACAAAGGGAAGTCTACCAGGCGGTAGCGCCCGCCAAAGGGGATAGAAGCCATCACCCGGTTCTGGGTCAGCTCCCGCACACGCTCCTCATGCACATAGGCAAAAAGGATGCCAATAACTTCATTGCCGCGCATTATTTCTCCACCTCCTCAGCATCGATCATAGCCTTGGGGGGCACCACGCTGCCTGCGGGCAGCTTGCAGTCCGGGCCTACTACAGCCACGCCCCACTCGTCCTTGTTTTCCACTTCCTCGGGCCGCTTGCCTACAACAGAGTTAGGGCCTATCACAGCATTTTCCGCCACAATGGCATACTGCACATGGGCGCCCTCCTCTATCCTTGCGCCGGGCATGACGATGGAATCCGTCACCACAGCGCCGGGGGCTACGTATACCCCTGCGAACAACACAGAGAACTCCAACTGCCCGTACACGTTGCAGCCCTCTGCAATCAGGGAGTTCTGCACATGGGCGCCCTTTGCCACATAGTGAGGAGGCATAACCGGGTTGCGGGAATAGATGCGCCAGTCGGCGTCGCTTAAATCCAGGGGCACGTTGGGATCCAGCAGATCCATGTTGGACTCCCACAGGCTGTCAATGGTGCCCACGTCCTTCCAGTAGCCCTCAAACCGATAGGCAAACATCTTCTCGCCAGCGTTCAGCATGGCGGGCAGCACGTTCTTGCCAAAGTCATTGGAGCTTTTGGGATCCTCATCGTCAGCCAGGAGGAACTTGCGCAGCTTCTCCCAGGTGAACACATAAATGCCCATATTGGCTAAGTCAGACTTGGGCTTCTTGGGCTTCTCGTCAAACTCATAGATGGAATCGTCCTCATTGGTGTTGAGGATGCCGAAACGGCTGGCCTCTTCCATGGGCACAGGCTGTACGGCAATTGTCACTGCCGCGCCCTTTTCCTTATGGAAGGAAATCATCTCGGAATAGTCCATCTTATAGATGTGGTCGCCGGAGAGCACCACCACATAATCCGGGTTATACCGCTCGATAAAGGGGATATTCTGGGTGATGGCATTGGCAGTGCCCTTATACCAGTCGGTCTTTTTCCGCTTTTCATAGGGAGAGAGCACATGTACGCCGGCGTTCATGCTGTCCAGATCCCAAGGCTGCCCGCTGCCGATGTATTCATTCAGCTCCAGGGGCTGGTACTGGGTAAGCACGCCTACCGTCTCAATGCCGGAATTGACGCAGTTTGACAGCGGGAAGTCGATGATGCGGTATTTCCCTCCGAAAGGCACGGCGGGCTTGGCGATATCCTTCGTCAGCACCCCCAGCCGGCTGCCCTGGCCGCCTGCAAGCAGCATGGCCACAACCTCTTGTTTGGGTAACATTTCTTTGTCCTCCTAAATCATATATTTTATTGCCTGTATAAAAAGCCCTGTTTCCAAAACGGTAAAAAACATGCGCTTTGCCTGACCGCAGCAGTCCCCTATCAGGGGGCCTGCACCCCCGCCGCCCGTGGCTTGGGCGCCTGCTTTGCCTCTGGCTTTTTGGGGACGGGCAATGCCGCGGGCCTTTCTTTTTTGGGGATTTTCTCCACGCACTCCAGGAAGAACACGGAATTTCCCGGCAGGGTCAGGCTTACGCTCTGCTGGCAGCCATGCATAGGCTCGTCCACAGTTTTGATTTTCCTGCCGTTTGTCACGCCCTCCCCGCCAAACTCCTTGGCGTCAGAGGAGAACACCTCGGCCCACACGCCCCGGAAGGGCACGCCTATGCAGTAGTTCTCCCGCTGCACCGGCACAAAGTTGCACACAGCCACCAGCTCCTTGCCGTCCTTTGCCTTGCGGCGGAAAGCAATAACGCTCTGTTGGTAGTCGTCATTGGATATCCATTCAAAGCCTTCCCAGGAGAAGTCGATTTCCCACAGCTCCGGACGGCTGAGATAGAAGTGGTTCACAGCTTTAAAGAACCTCTGGGCATCCTGGTGCTCCTTATACTGGAGCAGGCCCCACTCCAGCTCCTTTTCAAAATTCCACTCGTTTTTCTGGGCAAACTCTGTCCCCATAAACTGTAATTTCTTCCCAGGGTGGGCCATCATGTAGCTGACAAAGCACCGCATTCCGGCGGCCTTCATCTCATCGTCCCCGGGCATCTTATTGATAAGGGAACCTTTGCCGTACACCACCTCGTCGTGGGAGATGGGCAGCACAAAGTTCTCAGAAAAGGCATAGAAGAAGGAAAAGGTCAGGGAATTGTGGTTGCCGCTTCTGAACAGGGGATCCATGGACATATACCGGAGCATGTCGTTCATCCAGCCCATGTTCCACTTGTAGTTGAAGCCCAGGCCCCCCAGGTAGGCGGGCTTTGACACCATGGGCCAGGAGGTGGATTCCTCCGCAATCATCATGGGGTCAGGTATCTCGGCAAACACGGCTTCATTCAGGGCCTGGAGGAAAGCGATGGCCTCCAGGTTTTCCTTGCCGCCGTCCTTGTTGGGCACCCACTCCCCGTCCCGCCGGTTGTAGTCCAGATACAGCATAGAGGCCACCGCGTCCACACGCAGGCCGTCTATGTGGTATTCCTTCAGCCAGAACACAGCGCTGGAAATGAGGAAGCTCATCACCTCAGGCCTGCCATAGTCGAACACCAGGGTGCCCCACTCCTTGTGCTCGCCCTTCCTGGGATCGGCATATTCATAGCAGGGGGTGCCGTCGAATTTGGCAAGGCCAGCCGCGTCCCGGGGGAAGTGCCCGGGCACCCAGTCCATAATCACGCCGATGCCCGCCTCGTGGCAGCGGTCTACAAAGCGCATAAAGTCATGGGGTGTGCCATACCGGGAGGTGGGGGCAAAATATCCCATCACCTGGTAGCCCCAGGAGCCGTCATACGGGTATTCCGTCAGGGGCATGAACTCAATATGGGTGAAGCCCATATCCCGCACATAGGGAATCAGCTCATCCCCCAGCTTTTCATAGGAGAACACGCTGCCATCCGCATATTTGCGCCAGGAACCGGCATGCACCTCATAGATATTCACCGGCTGGTTATAGTGGGGGCTTCGGGCCTTCTGGTCATACCAGGACTTATCGTGCCACTGGTAGCCTTCTAAATCATACCACCGGGAGGCTGTGCCGGGCCGCGTTTCGCAGTGGCTGGCATAGGGGTCTGCCTTGTAGGCATCCTCCCCCTCTGCCGTTTTGATATAAAATTTATACAGCTCATAGGGAGCAAACTCAAAGTCCGTATAGCCCTCCCACACCCCGTCGTCCAGGCGCTGCAGGGGGTATTTGGCAGCATCCCAATTACAGAAATTTCCCACTAAAGACACAGCTTTGGCGTTAGGCGCCCAAACCCGGGCCACCATGCAGGGCTTGCCGTCCTTCACAGACTTGTGCAGGCCCATATACTCATAGGCGCGGCGGTTTTTCCCGCCGCGGAACAGGTAAAGGGGAAGATTTTCCTCTTGTATTTTCAGTTTATCAGGGGCCGTAAGCTTATCACTATCCATTGCGCCATACTCCTTATTCCGGTATCACCGGGTTGTTTGGTACTATCATATCATATTTTGGAAAAATTTCAAGTAGTTTTTAGTAATTTGATTAAAAACTTGGTGTAGTTTTCTGAAAACTTTGTCTCCATTTCCCAATATAGCTGCTAAATCCAGGCAGCGGCTCTCCTCTCCCCGCAGGCAAAGCCCCTTTTATCCTATAGTAAAGGCACATAAAAACCGGTATAGCCCACTTTCCAAACATGCGGCATCGCCACTGGTTCAAAAAAGCTGCTGTCTCTTTTGAACTGCGTTAACTATAGCACATTTTTGCCCCGAAGCCTGTCAGTTAAGGTAGTTCAAAAGAGATATGCGATCTCTATTATAACCCAGCGGCGGATTCTCAAACCCTTTGAGCTGAATCCCCCTGCGAAAGCAGAAACGCCGCAAGCAAAAGCGCTTGCGGCGTTTCTGCAGTCTATTCCTGTTCCACCGCCCTCACCTGCAGCACCCCTTCCGCCACGGCAAACTTCACCTCCAGGCCGGAAAAAGGCAGGCCATACACCCGTTCCGGGTCATTATGATAGCCAGGGCGGGGATCCCCCTCTAAAATGCCCCAAAGGGCTTCCCGCAGCTCCTCCGGCACCTTTGCAAGCAGCGCCGGGGGAAAGTCCACAGAAAGCCTGTCTGCCCGGTGATCGTCGGAAAAGCCCCCTCTGGCCTGGGGCCGGCAGTCGGAAAGGGGCACATAGGGCTTGATGTCCAGAATGGGCGTGCCGTCCAGCAGATCCCCGCCGCCCACTGTGAGGACAGGGCCTTCCGGGGTGTAAAGATCGATGCCCTCCAGGGTCACGCAGGACATGCCGATGGGGCTGGGCCGGAAGGGGGATCTGCTTGCAAACACCCCCACCCGCTGGTTGCCTCCCAGCCGGGGCGGGCGCACGGTAGGCGACCAGCTTTCCCGGCGGTTTGCGGAGAATTCCCACAGCAGCCACAGATGGGAAAAGCCCTCCAGTCCCCGGAGGGCCTCGGGAGAGCGGAACTCCGGCTCAAAAACGATTTGCGCCCGCAGGGCCTCCACCAGCCCGCTCTGCCGGGGAATACCGAATTTCGCAGGGAAGCCACTGCGCGCCCGGGCCACCACCCGCATCTCTACTGTTTCCATACGCACTCCTCCCTCTGCCGTCTCCGCTCTCTTTCCCGGGAAATGCCGAATCTCTGAACGCAATTTAAGAATGGGCAGGACTGCGCCCTGCCCATTTCAAAGGGGTCTGCTATTTCAAAATCTTCCGGCCTCAGCCAATATCCACTATATACTCATAGCCAGTTTCATCCCGGTAAGTATACACTGTATAGCCGCCTATGGCCAGAATGCCGTCCTCGCCGGTGCCCATACTGCTGCTGGTATAGGAACTGCTGGTGGGGGCGCCATACACGCTGGTAAAGGCTCCCAGGCTGCCGCCAATGTAAGAGGAAATGTCCGGCGGCGAAGGGACAGGTTCCGGGGTGGACTCAGGAGGGGGTTCCGGCGTAAAGTCCGGGGCGGGGGTATCCGCCGGCTCAATTATCGCGCCGGGAGGAGGGGTACCCTCTACGCCCTGGCTGGGGCGCTGGCTGCTCTCGCTGCTCTCCTCAGAAGAGGATTTTTCTTCCTCCTTCTCCTGCTGGGACGAAGAGGAAGGCTTCTTGCTGGCCTTGGGGCTTGCCTTTGGCTTTTTGCTGGCCTTGGGCTTTACAGAGGGGCTTGCCTTGGGGCTGGTGCTGGCACTAGGGCTGGGGCTGGGCGAAGCAGAAGAGTTTTCCGCCTCGTCTTTGCCGCCGCAGGCGCACAGGGCCAGGGCCAGCAGAGCTGCCAGCATCCATACCATAAGCTTTTTCATAAACATTCCATTCCTTTCCGGCTAGAGGGCGGCGCCAGAAAGGGCCTGCTCCCAGCTTTGATAAAATTTATCCCAAAACCTTTCCTGCCGCCCAGGCCGCCCTCCGGTTTCCCGGAAGGCCCCCTTCTGCCAGCAAAGCGTTTATCCTCAGTTTATAGGCCGTTTCTCCTTGCGTATAGTTACAGGCAAGGCCGGCGGGAATACCGCCGGATTCTGCCGTGAAAACCAGAAAAAAGCAGAATATAGTACGTGAATTATAATAGCACAAAATCCCGGGGAAAGTCAAGCCGCTTTCCCAAAGGAAGAGCGCTCCTTTGCATGGAAGAAGGTCCTCCATTCCCACAGAAGGATTTCCCCTTAAAATGAATCCCCGCAAATGTGTCAAAGCCTGTTTTTACACGTCTGACGAGGTTCTCTCTATTGATTCCCCTCAGCCCCTGTGGTATAATTTATAAAAAAAGAACAGGCTCGGCATAAGGAGGAAGAAACGTGGATTACGCGGCAAAAGCACTGGAAATGCATAAGGAATGGAAGGGGAAAATCAGGGTGGACACCCCCTGCCCCCTGGCAGGCAGGGACGATCTTTCTGTGGCCTACACCCCGGGGGTGGCGGCCCCCTGTTTGGAGATTGCCAAGGATAAAGAGCTGTCCTATACGTACACACGCCGGGGCAACCTGGTGGCTGTGGTAACGGACGGCACCGCTGTGCTGGGCCTGGGAGACATCGGCCCCGAGGCGGGGATGCCTGTGATGGAGGGCAAGTGCGCCTTGTTTAAGGCTTTTGCCGGGGTGGACGCCTTCCCCCTGTGCATCCGCAGCAAGGACGTAGATGAAATTGTGCGCACAGTGGAGCTGCTGGCTGGCTCCTTTGGGGGCATCAATTTAGAGGATATCGCAGCCCCCCGGTGCTTTGAGATTGAAGAGAAGCTTCAGGAGCGCCTGGACATCCCGGTGTTCCATGACGACCAGCATGGCACTGCTGTGGTGACGGTGTCCGCTATGATAAACGCCCTGCGCCTCACAGGACGGAAGCTGGAGGAGGTTTCCGCTGTGGTCAACGGCGCGGGGGCCGCGGGCACCGCCTGCACCCGGCTGCTCATGGCCCTGGGGCTTAAAAATGTGGTAGTCTGCGATAAGGCAGGGGCGCTCTATGAAGGCATGGAGGGCATCACCCCGGCCCAGCAGGCTTTAGCCGCCGCCACCAACCCGGAAAAGAAAAAGGGCGCCCTTGCCGACGTTATACGGGGCGCGGACGTGTTCATGGGCTTCTCCGCTCCCGGATGCCTCACAGGGGAGATGGTGCGCACCATGGCAAAGGATCCCATCATCTTTGCCTGCGCCAACCCCACCCCGGAGATTTTCCCCGAGGAAGCCTTGGCGGCAGGGGCCAGGGTAGTTGGCTCCGGCCGCTCGGACTATCCCAACCAGATAAACAACGTCCTGGCCTTCCCCGGCATTTTCCGGGGAGCCTTGGATGTGCGGGCCAGGGAGATTAACGACAAGATGAAGGTTGCCGCCGCTAAGGCGCTGGCAGATCTCATCTCCCCCGCAGACCTCAGGGAGGACAACATCATCCCCTCCGCCTTTAACCCCGCCGTGGCTCCCGCCGTAGCCGCCGCTGTGGCCCAGGCCGCCCGGGATTCTGGCGCAGCCCGGGCTTAAGGCTCCGCATTTAGGAATCCGCCAAAGAGCGTCCCGCCTTTGGAATTCCGCGCATGCAGATTGTGAGAATGGGCAGGCTTACGGCCCGCGTTTTAGAATGGATTAGGAGGATGCTTATGGAATTTAACAAGCTGGTGCGAGATAAAATACCACAGATGATAGAGTCCCAGGGGGAAAAGCCTGTTATTAGAATCTTAGGGGAAGAGGAATACCGCGCCGCGCTGGAGCAAAAGCTCCTGGAGGAAGCCGGGGAGTACCGGGAAAGCCGGGAACTGGCAGAACTGGCGGACATCCTGGAGGTGGTTTTCGCCCTGTGCGAGGCGGACGGGCACACCCTGGAGGAACTGGATACAGCCTGTCGGAAAAAGCACGAAGCCCGGGGAGGCTTTGCAGAGAGGGTGTTCCTTGTCTCAAAAAGCACTTGACAAAACCCCCAGGAGGCGCTATCCTGTTTTTGCGGCCGCTGGCATTGCAGGCCGGAACTTAGGAAAGAAGGAATGAAGATGGGAAACTCCCAAAAGTCCGTTTACAAAATTGCGGCAGTCGGTATATTCGCCGCTTTGGTTTTCGTATCCAACTTAATCAGCATCCCTATCCCTGTGGCTATCGGGGACGTAAGCCGCATCCACCTGGGCAATATTTTCTGCCTGCTGTCCGGCTTTGTGCTGGGACCTGTGGGCGGCGGGCTGGCGGCGGGCATCGGCTCCGCCCTGTATGACGTGACAAACCCTGCCTACATCGCCTCCGCGCCCTTCACCTTTGTGTTCAAGTTCCTGCTGGCTGCTGTGTGCGGCTGGGTGGCCTATGCTCGGCAGCAGGAGGGCGCAAACCACAAGCTGAACATCTGCGCCGCGGCAGCGGGCAGCCTTGCCTACATGGCGCTGTATCTGGGGAAAGCCTTTATCCAGGGCCTGCTTATCGGCAGCGAGCTGGGGGCGGTGCTGGTTGCCGTTGCCACAAAGGCCGCCACCTCCGGCATCAACGCCATCATCGCTGTGGTGATTTCAGTGCCCCTGTGCGCGGTAGTCCGGGCGGCGCTGAAAAGAAGCCATCTGCTGGATAAGCTGCAAAGGGGCTGACCCATGGAGCGCCTGGGCTTCGACCTCGTTACAGCCATTATCCTCCTTATCGCCCTGTATTTTGTGGTGAAATCCGCAGTGAGCAGCGCCATTGACGACAGCAAAAATGAAATTGCCAAGGCTGTGAAAAAGGGCATAGAGAAATACGAGCGGGAAAAAGAAGAAGGCAGCCCCAAAGAGACAGAAGAAGAATAGCGCGAAAAAGCAGGCCGCAATATGCGGCCTGCTTTTTGTATAGGCTTTTACCCCTTCTTTTCCTCGGAAACCTCCGCCAGATCCTTTTTGTAAAGGTATTTTTCCACTTCCTCCACCATGTTCTGGGGTACCTTGCGCTCCACCGGGAACACCCTGCCGTTAATCAGCGCCCGGGAAACCTCCAGCACCAGGCGGGTGGTTTTTTCCAAAGCCTCCGGGGAAAGGAAGCTTAAGGTGTCAAAGCGGTTGTGGATATAGGCCGCGCCCGGGGCGCCGTCCCGGCTGAAGTTAATGGCGGGCACGCCGCTGTCTGCAAAGGGGATGGAATCGCTGGAATAGATGCCCTGCCGGACAGCCGCCCCGCAGCCGCATATTTTCATCATGTATTCCGCGAAAGCCACAAGCTTTTCCTCCGCTGTCACAGCTATCTTGTCCACGCCCAGCACAGGGCCGCCCACGTCCACGTTTATCATCAGCAGGTGGTCGGCAAGCTCCTCTTTATGGGCCTTTACATAGGCCCAGCTTCCCTCCAGGCCAATTTCCTCTGAGCCGTACCACATGAATTTCACTGTGCGGCGGGGCGGGTTCTCCACGAAATACCGCAGGATTTCCATGTTGATAACAGAGCCTGCGCCGTTATCGTACACGCCCTTGGAGAAGTCCACAGAATCATAATGGGCGCCGAAGGAGACAATTTCTTCCGGCTTTTCTGTGCCCACCACTGTGGCGATAACATTGTGGGAGGTGCGCTCCACTGTGGTGTTTTTCAGCACAATGCGGGCTTTAGCAGCCCCCCTTTTTACCATGTCGAAAGCATCCAGCACCCGGGTGTGTACCATGGGCACATTGCCAAAGGCCCGCAGGGTGCGGCGCAGCTTCCGAGTGGCCAAATCCGTCTCATCCCGGTTATCCCGCAGCTCCCCCTCCATGGTGACGATGCCCGCCACGCCGGCCTTCATCAGCTTCTTGAACAGCGGCACCCGCATAAAGCCGTTTACCAGCACAATTTTCCCTTTGGCTTCAGAAAGGCTCACCTCGTCCCCGTCCTCCACATAGAGGAATTCAGCGGCAAGCCCGTCGCCAAAGGTGTTCTGGGCGCATTTATAGCCTGTGACAGGATAGCTTTGCTGGTATGGCTCTAAAATTTCCAGGGTGGCTGTTTCAACCTCCGCGTCCTCAATTTCAAAATCCTGGAGGATAACAGGCACCCCCAGGGCCTCGCACTCTGCCTTTAAAATCTCCGCGGCCTGCAGTTCCTCCGCAGAGCCTGCTGTGCGGGTGAACCCGATTTTTTCCAGCAGTTCCATTTCCCTTTTTCCACAGATATCCATTTGCAGCCTTCCTCTCTTTTTTAGGGTTTGTTTGAAAATAGAGAAAGTGTCGAATTTTTGAGACAAAACAGGGCGGTTTCAAGGCGGAACCCGCAAGACAGGCTGTCGCCTGTCGAGGATTTCCAACACAGAAAACGCACGTTTTGGACAAAAAGACGGTGTTTACGATTTTTCAAACAAGCCTTAGTTATTCCGGTTTTTCTTTACTTTCAAATTCTGTTGGCACAGCCCTGGGGCCGCGCCGTTTTGAGGGGCTTCTATGCCCTTTGGACATTATAGCACAGGGGCCGGGGAAAGTCACGGGCAATTTCCCGGTTCGGTGCCTTCCTGTTCGTCTTTGCAGGCAAATCCGGAGGTGATGGCCCCGGCAGGGCAGGCATCCCGGCACTTTCCGCAGCGGATACACTCCGGGCCGCCGCAGCCTTTTGTAACCTCCACTGCCATAGGGCAGGCATGTTCGCACTTTTTGCAGCCTGTACATTTGCTTTTGTCCAGCTTTATCTGGTAAAAGCTGAAGCGGTTAAACAGGGAATAAAAAGCGCCTAAGGGGCAGAGATAGCGGCAGAAGGCCCGGGGAATGAACACGCAGGCCGCCAGGATTACAACCAGCACCAGGGCTTTCCAGCTAAAAAGCGCCCCCATGAGGGATCGCAGGGAGGGGTTTGCCAGCAGCAGGGGCACGCCGCCTTCCAGGGTGCCTGCCGGGCAGAGGTATTTGCAGAAATAGGGCGGGGCAACTCCGGTATCTGTCACAGCAAAGGCGGGCAGCAGCACCACCAGCACCAGCAGGACAGCATATTTAAGCCACCGCAGGGGCTTGTCTAGTTTCTTCGGCACCCGCAGCTTGGGGGCGGGGATTTTGCAGAGCAGATCCTGCACCAGCCCAAAGGGGCACAGAAGCCCGCAGATAAGCCTGCCCAGTACCACCCCAAAGAGCATAAGCAGGCCCAGCACATAAAAGGGGAAGCGGCGGCTGGAGCCGCCCAGTGCTGCCTGGAGGGAGCCGATGGGGCAGGCCCCCAGGGCGCCGGGGCAGGAATAGCAGTTGAGGACAGGCACGCAGACAGCTTTTGTGCCGCCTGTGAAAATTTTCCCCTTGGCAAAGCCTATGGCATAGCCGTTTACCACTGCGGCGGCAAGGAGCTGCACCCTGCGCTGGAAGGAAAGCTTCCCCTTTTTCAGCCTATCCCGATGCATTCCAGACATATTTTCACCGCCTTCTGCAAAACCCCAATGTGTTCCTGCCCTAAAAGGCCCAGGAGGATGCATACAGCCGCCAGGGCCAGCAGGCCGTACCGCGCTGCCAGAATCCCTTTACGCTTCAAGGCTGATCTCCTTTTTTCCGCCCTCCTGCAGGGCCTTGTTCATGGCGTCCAGGAATACGCCGGACAAGTCTGCCTGCCCGCCGATAACCGCCTTGCCCACCTGCTTGCCGGAGGAATCCAGGAAAATGGTGGTGGGGATAGCCTGGATATCAGTCAGAAGGCTTTGAAAGGCCTCGTCCCCGCTGACAAGGGTAATCCCCTCATACCCGGCAAGCTCCAGCAGGGCTTTGGCTTTGCCCTCGTTGCCCTGGGCGTCGGTACATACGGTGATAAGCTGCACATTGTCCGGCAGGGCCTTTTCAAAGGCAGCCAAATCCGGCATTTCCGCAATGCAGGGGGAGCAGAAGGTGCCCCAGAAGTTAATAGCGGTCAGATCTTTTGCGGCAATGTCTTTTTCTGTGAAGCTACCGCCGTCCAGGGTTTGGGCGGTGAAGGCCTGCGCCGCCTCCCCGGCAGAGCAGCCCGCAGCCAGCAGGGCAATTGCCAGCAGCATGGGCAAAAGGCGTATGACAAATTTTCTCAATGGCATGGTTTTTCCTCTCTTCATAAAAAGTTAAAGTAGTAGGTGCTAAGGCTTATTATACCCCCTGCCGGGGAAATCGGCAAGGGTGAAAAACAGCATGTATAGGGTGCGCAGTTCAAAAGAGGCAATAGCCTTTTTTGAACCAGTGGCAATCCCGCCTCCTTGAAAATCGGGCATACCGATTTTTAAGCGCGTTTACTATATGCCCCCGGCTGTTTTTTATCCTGATTTTTAAGGAAAGGGCTTTATTTTGGGGCCAGATTGCAATATAATATAAAAAGCGGTTCTGCCCTTCGCAGCGGAAACGGGAAGCGCGGCTTTCCTATTATACAGGTTAGGAGATACTGGACATGACAAATTTTGATGAAAATCTGCTGGACAAGGTAAAGCGCCTGCACTTTGTAGGCATTGGCGGCTCGGGCATGTGCCCCATGGCAGAGCTTCTGCACCACGGGGGCTATGCGCTTACAGGTTCTGACCGCAATGAGTCCGACACCCTCCAGCGGGTGCGGGCCATGGGCATCCCGGTTTTCACAGAGCACCGGGCGGAAAACATCGGGGACGCAGAGGCTGTGGTGTATACCGCCGCCTGCCGGGACGATAACCCCGAGCTTGTGGCCGCCCGGGAAAAAGGCGTCCCCACCCTGGAGCGGGCCGTCATGCTGGGGATGCTCACCCGGCGCTTCCGGCAAACTGTAGGCGTTTCCGGCACCCATGGCAAAACCACCACCACAGCCATGCTCACCCAGGTTTTCATGGAATGCGGCATGGATCCCAGCGCCATTATCGGCGGCAAGCTGCCCCTCATCGGCGGCAACAGCCGGTCTGGGAACAGCGAAACCATGGTGTGCGAGGCCTGCGAGTATGTAGACAGCTTCCTGCAGCTCACCCCGGCAGTGGCGGTAATTCTGAACGTGGACGCGGATCATCTGGATTATTTTAAGACCCTGGACAATATTGTGAAATCCTTTCATCAATATGCCAGCCAGGCAACCCGCCTGCTGGTGGTAAACGGGGATGACAAAAAGGCCATGGAAAGCGTGGCAGGCCTTGACAAGGAGCTTGTCACTTTTGGCCTCAGCGATAAAAACGACTATTATCCCCAGGAGATGAATGAGGAGCCTTCCGCCTGCGAGGACTTCACCCTGATGCATAAGGGGAAGCCTTTAGGCAGGGTGGAGCTTTCTGTGCCAGGGCGGCACAACATGCTCAACGCCCTGGCTGCCGCTGCCTGCGCCCACGCTTTAGGCGCGGAACCGGAAGCCCTGTGCCAGGCGCTGCACCATTTTGCCGGGGTACACAGGCGCTTTGAGGTGCTGGGGAAGTTTGAGGGGGTTACGGTGGCGGACGATTTCGCCCACCATCCCACAGAGCTGACGGCTGCCCTCACCTCTGCCATGAAGATGGGCTACCGGAAGGTGTGGGCCGTTTTCCAGCCCCACACCTATTCCCGCACCTACACACTGTTAGAGGATTTCGCCAAGGCCCTGGCTATCCCCGACCACCTGATATTGACAGAGATTCTGGCGGTGCGGGAGGAGAACATCTACGGCATCAAGACAGCGGATCTGGCACAAAAAGTGCCGGGCAGCGTGTGGTTTGAAGGCTTCCCCGAGACAGCGGACTATGCCATAGCCCACGCGGGGCCTGGGGATCTGCTGCTGACTTTAGGCGGCGGGGATGTGTATAAATGCGCCAACCTGATAGTGGAAAAATATAAGCAGCGGCAGGAGGCAGGGAATGATGGAGCGGGACATTAAAGCGTGCTTTTTCGACATTGACGGCACCCTCATTGACCATGAGGGGGGCAGCGTTATGCCCCAGTCCACCAAGGAGAGCCTTTGCGCCCTGCGGGAAAAAGGGGTGAAGCTCTTTGTGGCTACAGGGCGGCCCCCCACTATGGTGGATTTTATTGAGCAGTATTTCCAGTTTGACGGGTTCGTTTCCTTAAACGGGCAGCTTGTTGTGTTGCGGGACGGCACAGTGCTCCACCGCATGGCCCACAACCCGGAGGATATCCGGCGGCTGGTGGAGATTGTGAAAAAGGAAAAATTTCCCTGCCTGATCATTGAGGAACATGAAAGCTTTTACGTGCTTGACGGCGAGGCTGTCACCCAGCACCACAGGCGGGCCGGGGTGGCCCTGCCCCGGCAGTATGACGTCGAGAGGCTGAAAACCCATCCGGTGCTGCAATTTCTGGTATACGGCCTGGAAAACCTGCCCTACATCGCCTGCCTGCCCCACGTTGAGCCTACCAGCGCCGGGGGGCACATCCAGGACATTATCCCCAAGGGCGGCGGCAAGGAAGTGGGAATTGCCGCCGCGGCTGCCCATTACGGCATCAGGCGGGAGGAAATCATGGTCTTTGGCGACGGGGACAACGACCAGCGGATGCTGCGCTGGGCCGGAGTGGGCGTGGCCATGGGCAACGGCTCGGAGAAGGCCAGGGCCGCGGCAGACTACATATCCATCCCTACAGGCCAGGGCGGGATTTATCACGCATTAAAGCATTTCGGCGTGCTGTAACGCGCCGGGGAAAAGGAGGGGCACATATGAAAAAGATGATACCAGACTGCTATTGGCCTAGTTCCGCCAACGGGGCATATGTAAGCCATGAAGCCATCTGTGTTTTAAATCAGGGGGACGAGCCGGCAGAACTGGACATCACCCTGTATTTTGAGGACAGGGAGCCGGTTTCCGGCTATCATGTGACAGTGGGGGCCAGGCGGACAAAGCATATCCGCATGGACAAGCTTACAAACCACGCCGGGCAGCCTGTTCCCCAGGACACCCCTTACGCGGCGGTGGTGGAGTGCAGCCGGGAAGTGGCCCTGCAATATTCCCGGGTGGATACCACCCAGGCGGAGCTTGGGATGATGACCACCCTGCTGTAGGGCGGCTGTATAACAGGGCGCTTTGGCGCATATGCTATAGATACAGGGCCTGCGGCTGGGAAACCTGTCGCGGACAATATGACGAAAGGAGCGATACCGGGCAAAAAGGGCTGATGTTTCCTCCCTTTTGTGCGAACCCTGTATCGCATGGTGTTTTTTATGTGTACCAGCATTGCCATGACAAGGGACTGCTTCTATTTTGGGCGCAACATGGACTGGGAGTGCGGCATGGGGGAACAGGTGGTGGTTACGCCCCGCCGGTTCCCCTTCCGTTTCCGCAAAGCCCAGCCCATGGAGCGCCACTATGCCATGCTGGGCATGGGGATGCTGGACGTGGGGTATCCCCTGTATGCGGAAGCTTCCAATGAAAAGGGGCTGTGTATGGCTGGGCTGAATTTCCCGCAGAACGCCTGGTATGCCACCCAGCCGGATCCGGTGAAAAACAACATTTCCCCCTTTGAGCTGATCCCCTGGGTGCTGGGCCAGTGCGCCACGCTGGGGGAAGCCCGCTGCCTGCTGGAAAACACCTTCCTTGTGGCCATCCCCTTCAGCCCCCAGCTGAACGTGTCCCCCCTGCACTGGCACATTGCGGACAGGAGCGGATCCATTGTGCTGGAATCCACCAGGGACGGGATGCATATTTATGATAACCCTGTGGGGGTGGTGACGAACAATCCCCCCTTCCCCTTCCAGATGCAGAACCTGTGCCAGTATCTGAACCTAAGCCCTGGCACCCCCAGCAACTGCTTTTCCGCCATAGACGGCCTGGAGCCTTTCGGCTATGGCCTGGGCAGCGTGGGCCTGCCCGGGGACTTCTCCCCTGCCTCCCGGTTTGTAAAGGCGGCCTACCTTGCTGCCAATTCCATCTGCCATGGAGACGAGGAAAGCTGCCTGTCCCAATTTTTTCACCTGCTGGGGGCAGTGGCTATGGTGCGGGGCAGCGTGGTCACCCCGGAGGGAAAGCTGGAGACAACTACCTATACCTGCTGCATCAACGTTACAAAAGGCCGCTATTATTATACCTCTTACCATAACAGCGGCCTGACAGGGGTGGACTTGTACAGTGAGGATTTGGAAGGGGAAAGGCTTGTGTGCTACCCCATTGAGCAGAAGGCTGCTGTGAAATGGCAGAACAGGCGGTGAGAAAGCCGCAAAGGAAAAGCCCCGCCCTGGAGGGAACGTTCTCCAGGGCGGGGTTTTTCTGTTTGGAAGCAGGCTCTACCGGCTCTTTGAGGCAGCAAGGGAACGGCGGAGGGTAAAGAGCAGGAAGAGGCCGATGAGGAACAGGATGGCAAGGCTGATAACGCCGATGGAGTCCCGGCCTGTGGCCTGGGTGAAGGTAGCTACCAGCAGAGGGCCGATGACGGCGGCAAACTTCCCGAAAATATCGAAGAAGCCAAAATACTCGTTAGAACGCTCCGAGGGGATGAGCTTGCCGAAATAAGAGCGGGAAATAGCCTGGATGCCTCCCTGCACTGTGCCCACCAGGAAGGCCATGCACCAGAAAAGCACCAGGGACAGGGTGCGGGCGCCGTCGTCGCCGGGGTGCTGCTCAATGTTGAAGCCCATGAAGAAGCCCACCAGGGTGATGAAGAAATACACGCCCACCGCGCAGCTTAACAGGTTGATGGCGCCAATTTTCTCCGCCAGCCGGGCAAACAGGATGGAGAAGGGTACCGCCACTATCTGGGTCATCAAGAGGGCCAGAATCATGCTGATGCTGTCCAGGCCCAGCTTGGTGCCATAGGAGGTGGAAACGGAGATAATGGTGTTCACCCCGTCAATATAGAAGAAATAGGCCACAAGGAAGAGGAAGATTTTTTTGTCTTGGAAAATCTCCTTTGCGGTGCGCCACAGGTTTGAAAAGGAGGAGCGCACCAGGTTTTTCTGCGGCTCAATATAGTGTACCTGCTTCACGTTTTTCAGCATGGGGATGCTGAACACCAGCCACCACAGGCTTGTGAGGATGATCACCAGCTTGAAGGCCAGCACGCTGTCCATGCCCATGACCATCAGCAGGATGATAGACAGCACAAAGGGGATGGTGCTGCCGCCGATATATCCCATGGCATAGCCCCAGGAGGACACCCTGTCCATGCGCTCCGGGGTGGTAACGTCGGTAAGGAAGGAGTCATAGAACAGGCAGGAACCGGAAAAGCCGATGTGGCTGAGGACATAGCCCGCAAGCAGAAGCTGATAGCTGTCCACAAAAGCGTTTGAGAGGGTGAATGTCACGCCGATAAACAGGAAGGCGGCAAAAAGCTTTTTCTTGTGGCCCTTGTGATCCGCCAGCGCCCCCAGCACCGGGGCCAGCACCGCCACCAGGAAGGTGGCCGCCGAGGTGCCGTAAGACCACAGCACCAGGTTGTCCGCGCCAGAAGCCTTGCAGACGGAGTTAAAGTAAATGGGGAAGATGACCGCCAGGATGTTGGTGGCGTAGACGGAGTTGGCCCAATCGTACAGGATCCAGCTTTTCTCCACCTTGGTAAACTTTTTGGTGGTTTTCATGGAGCAGCAGCCCCCTTTCATATCAACATAGTCATTATCTCATATTTTTGCAGATGATTCAATAGAATTTTGTCAATTTTTGCAAATAAACCCTAAGGGGCCTTTTTTATGGGGATATCCCATTGCCTTATTCCCTCACAAAAAAGGCTGCGGCTCCTGGTAGCGAAGCCGCAGCCTTTCTGAACCCGGGATACAGGCCTTTACTCCGTGACGGACACCGCCACGCCGTTTACCTCCACCCCGTCCTCTGCCCGGATGAGTATGTATTTTTTCCCGTCTATCAGCCGGGTTTCTACCAGATGGGCATAGTCCGCCTCCACCTTTATGAGGATGTTAGGCGTGCGCACTTGGGTTTCCTTCTGGTCAATCAGGTTTTTCGGGCTGACAGCCTGCTCCCCGAATTCCTCCTCATACTGCTGGGCAAAGGCGGAAATTTTCTCCTCCTCCACCTCGCAGTCCCGCAGCACCTCCGACAGGACGCGCTTGGAGACTACCAGAGGCTCCGGGTCTTTCCGGGCCTTGTGGTTGTCCACCATTTCCCGCAGGCGGTCTGTCACCCCCTGCACTACGTCATAGCTGCATTGATCCCCCAGGGATTCCGCCAGCAGGGTGCGGAAGGTTTCCTGCTGGACAGCGGCGGGCATGGGCGGCTCCACCCGGAAAACGGAGTCGATAAACTCCGGGTGGTTCTCCTCCGCCCTTTTGGAGTAGTACAGGGCGCTGTACAGGTTTGCGCAGCGGTCGTCAAAGGCGGGGAACAGGAAGCCCAGCTCCGGCGGGGACACCAGCCGCTCCACGCCCCGGTTCTCAAACACGTTGTCCGGCACGTTATAGCTTAAAACGGGCTTTGTCTCCTTAATGGGGCAGATGCTGCACAGGATATAGGCATATACATCGTTGGAGCCGTCCGGCAGCATGCCGCCATCCTTGGCCCGGTAAGGGATGTCATATTTGTCATAGGCCAGCAGAATCATATAAGGCGTGTCCAGGGCAAGACTGCTGGTGATTTTTTCATAAAACGCGGTGGTAACTTCTTCATCCTTCAGCTCTGTCTCCCGCAGGGCCATAAGCAGCCGGTGCTCATCGCTGTCCGCTACCTGCTGGGTGGTGAAAACGATGTCCGTCAGATTTTTCCCCAGGCTGCCGGAAAGGGTGCGCTTCAGGGTGGAAAGCAGGTTCTCCACCTCCTCTTGGGGGGTGGAGGCCAGGGACTGGCCAAACTGGGAGGTAATTTCCCCCTTGGCGCTGACATAGCACCCGCGCACCTGGGTGATGCTGGTTTTTTCCGGATTAAAGCGGCGGCGGATTTCACCGATTTCTTTTTCGTTCATAGCAGATTCCTTTCTGTTCCTTCTTGGGATTTTCTTTCCTATTGTACCGCAATCAGGCCAAAAGTGCAAACATATTTTTGGAGCAGAGAAAGGGTCGCAGCCTGTCAAGGCGCTGCGGCCCTTTTCCGTAAGGGAGGAAATGTTCCTTGTTTGCTGTTATTTATTTCCCGCTTTTTTGCCGGGATGGCAGAACCCGCTGTGGGGGCACCCGCCGCAGCCACAGGAGCATCCGCCTTTGCCCTGCTTCCAGTTGTAAACGCACCTGGCTGCCACAGCTATAAAAACAGCCGCCACCAGTATGCCGATAAGGATGGTTGGGAGATTCACTTGGAAAGCCTCCTTAGCTTCTATGGGTTTATGGAAATGGATGGAAAGAGATCTGTGAAACGATTAGTTTACGCTAACCTTTGAGCTGCCTACAATTTATCATAACTAACCATCTTTGTCAACCCTCTTTCCGCAAAGAAACCGGAAAAGAAAAAGCCAGGGGAAGCCCCGGCTTTTGTGCGCGCATATGGCAAATGCTTATTTTCCCCCATTTCCCAGGGAAAGGATCTGTTTGCCTGCAAACTGCATGAGCAGGAAAGCCGCCACGCAGGTGATAAAGATTTCGGGGATCATGTAGCTGCCGTTATAGCAGGTGGAGTAGATAACAGCCAACTGGTTTCCCGTAAGGGAGCCAAGCGTTGGGAAGAAGGCAGCCACCAGTTCCCGCATGTAACTGACCTCCATAAACTGCGCCCACAGCAGCCAGCCGGAAAGGATGGAGGCGATATAGCGGGCCAGCATGGCGATAAGGCAGCCCAGGGTGAAGGCCAGGGGATCGTTTTGAATCTTGTGCCGGAGAATGCCTGCCAGCCCCAGTACTGTGAAGGCCAGCAGGTAGTCCAGAAAAATGGAGCCTGCCACAGTGGCGCCGGAAATGCCCTTTAAGGCGTCCAGGCCAAAGAGCAATTCTAAAACGCTGAAAACAAAGCCTGCCCCCAGCCCCCATTTTGTGCCGGCGCGGTAGGCAAAGAGCATGACTGGCAGCATGGAGCACAGGGTAATGCTGCCCCCATAGGGGAGGTCGAACACCTTGATAAAGGAAAGGGCTGTGCCAAGGGCCACCAGCACCCCGCCTGTTACAAGGTTCAGCGTGCGTGCAGAGCGTGTGTTCATGATTCATCCCTCTTTCTGAAAAAAGCTCGGTGAAAAATGAAAATGCCACTTGGAAAAAATCCAAATGGCAGTGAAAAACATTCCCGGCGGGCAGCTTGCGCGCAAAACAGCCCTGTCCTTATGATGAAATGCTCCCTACGTCGGTATTATCCGCATCAGGTTCCTGCCAGAAGGCATAGGGTTTAAGCTCGAAGCTCCTCTCAGCTACCTGCGTACACAGGCGGCACCCCTGTTTTCATTTTTCTGTATCCATTGTAAAGCTTTTGAGGGATTTTGTCAACCCGGAGATTTTTTAGGAAGCGCCCATGGGCACAGCCTTCAGCAGTAGAACTCCAGGGGATAAGAAGGAAAGTGCAGCTCCTCAAGCTGGTCGATGGTCACAAGCCCGGCAGGGGCCAGCAGCACGCTGGGAATGCGGTTGACAATGGTGGCGCAGGTATGCTCCACTGTGGCAGGCTTTACCACATGGAATTCCATGTCCGGCTCCCCGGTGATTTTCCAGTCGCACATGTCCCCATCCTCCGGGCCGTATACCTTGCCGATGCACTGGGTTTCGATAACAGGCCCCTGGAAGGTTTCTGTGGTAACTACCGCCGCCATGCCAATGCAGTTTCCTTTGGGGATGGTGGCGCCCATGGTTTCAGAATAGAGGTCGACGTCGTGGAAATAGGGCACGCACTTCTGGGTCTGGCTTTTGATTGTCAGGCCCAGTTTAGAGGCCAGGGCTTCGTTGGAGTTCCACACATAGGAAGGCTCCAGCACCTCCGGATGGGCTATCTGCTTTTCAAATTCCTCAGGGGTCAGCATAACCCCATGGGCCTTGGCCAGGGCCAAGCCGTATTCCTCCACGTTATAGCTTACCGCCCCTTCTATTTTTTGGATGCTGTTGCAGCTTGCCGCTGCCAGCCCCACAAGGTTCACCCAGAAGGTGTCTTCCATGCCGCTGCCCACAAAGGTGCAGCCCGTTTCCTTTGCCAGCACGTCCAGGGCATTGGCCCGCACCGGATCGGTAGTCCAGCAGTAGGTGGCCTCCTCGCAGGTGGTAATCACGTTAATTCCCCGGGAAAGGCATTTTACAAAATGTTCATAGCAGTCGCTTACCAGGCTGAACAGGGTGACGATGGCAATATCCGGATCGCAGCTATCCAGCACGTGGTCGGCATCGCTGCTGATGAGCACGCCTGTTTTCACCCCCAGCCCGGCATAGTCTCCCACGTCCATGCCCACGATATCCGGGTTTACGTCTATGGCCCCCACAATCTGCGCCCCATGCTCGTGGAGATACCGCAGGGTATATTTGCTCATTTTGCCGCAGCCATACTGCACAACCTTTATCTTTTGCATAACAAAAGCCTCCTTGGATTTTTAGGCAACACCGCACAATTCACGACCGCCGTCTTAAGCGGCATCTCGCGGGCTATTTTTCCGTCATAGCGCGCAAAGCCTGCTTGACAAACGCCAGTTTGCCTGCGCAGCCTTTATGCCCCCTGACGAAAAAATCTCTTCCGCGATATACCACTTAGAATTATGCGGTATTGCCTTTACCTTGTACAAAAAATGATGAGGAAGTGATGTGAATATCCTATACAGGCTGGCGGGAAGATATACCGGGCCTTTGAAAAAAATGGGCTGTAAGAGAAAAGTAAGCACTTTTCGTGAGATGGAAATTGACATTTGCCCCTGCCGCCAGTATACTGTTTTATAGAGGATTTTCATAACTTTACTAGGGAGTTGACCTGCCATTGAAATGGTTTGAAGCGGCGGGCCTGCGTTTTGGCCAGGGCCTGCCTAAAATATGCGTGCCGTTAACAGAAAGCCGCCTGCCGGCCCTGCTGGAGGAGGCCGCTTTTGTGCGCGCCCTGCCTGCCGATCTGTATGAATGGCGGATGGACTGCTTTGAGGAGGACGTGGGCTTTGCCCTGTCCGCCCTGAAAAGCGCCCTTGCCCCCAGGCCCCTGCTGTGTACGGTGCGCACCCAGCAGGAAGGGGGAAAAAGCCCCCTGGAAGGGGAGGCCTATGAGGAGTTCCTTCTGGCCCTGCTGGAGCGGGGGGGCTTCGGGCTTTTAGATATCGAGCTTTCTAAGGGCAGGGACAGGGCAAAGCGGCTGCTGGAAAAGGCGGCGGAAAAGGGCGTTGCCGCCGTTGTTTCCCGGCACGACTTTTCCGGCACCCCGCCGGAGGAGGAAATTGCCGGAACCCTTATGCAGATGCGGGAACTGGGGCCTTGCCTGCCCAAATATGCCGTAACCCCCCGGCGCCCGGAGGATGTGCTGGCCCTTTTGGGGGCCACCCTGCGGGCCAGCAGGGAAACAGGCCCGGTTATCACCATGGCCATGGGGCCGCTGGGGAAAGTAAGCCGGGTGTGCGGGCAGGCGTTTGGTTCCTGCATGACCTTTGGGGCAGGAAAAAGCGCCTCTGCGCCAGGGCAGTTAGGGGCGGAGGATCTGCGGGCCATCCTGGAGGATCTCAGCCCGGAAGAGCCGGGGAAGGAGGAAGCGCTGTGAAAAATGATATTGATTCCATTTTGGAATCCATGTTCCGGGGCGGCAGGCTGCATTTTAAAAGCACCGGGGAGTTAAAGCACGCCAGGCCGGCCCCGGCTGTTCCCGATAAGGGGCAGCCCCCCCTGGAGGGCGCCCTCCAGGCTCAGCAGCAGGCCGGGCAGGCCCTGGGGGCAGTGGAACAGGTAAATGACGGGCTGTCACGTTCTTTGCAGGAGAGCATCGAAAGGCTGACCCAGGAAGCCAAGGCAGACATGGAAGGCCTTCAGCGCCGGCTGGAACAGGACGGGGTGGACAATAAAGAGAGGGCGGCAAACAGCGGATCCCCTGCGGACATGGACAAAGCCTTTGACATTGCCCGGCAGGAAACGGCCCGGCAGGTGCTGGGCCAGGAGAAATTTATAGAGGCCCTCGCCCTGGCGTTCAAGCGGCCCTTTGTGGCAGGGGCCGGGAAGGAGTCTCCTCTGTGCCGGGCGGCTGTGCTGGGTGGGACGGGCACTGGCAGGCACAGCGCCATTAAGGCCATGACCGCCTCCCTGGGCAGGCAGGGGGTGCTGAAAAGCCCCAAAACCGCGGCGGTGGACTTATCAGCCTACCACGCCCCCGGCATGGAAAAGCTTTTTGTGCAGGATTTGTACGCGGCCCTGAAAGGCGGGGCGGCGGCCCTGCTGTTTGAAAACTATGAAAAGTGCCATCCCTCTGTGCTGTCCATGGCTTCCAGCCTGTTCCGGCAAGGGGAAGTGGCTCTGCCCGGGCGGTACGTGGAGCAGAAGGGGATTTTGGCAGACATCGGCACAGCCCTAGCCCCCGGCGCAGTTTCCACCCTTTCCGCAGGGGGGAAATACCTGTTTTTGGTGGCGGGGAAAAACGAGGCCGGGCTGGGGGACGCCTTTGGCGCGCCCTTCCTCTCGGCCCTGGACGACGTGCTGTATACAGAGGACTTCACCCGGGAGGCCCTGGGGCAGATAGCGCAAAACGCCCTTCTAGAGCTGCGGGGCCGGGCGGAGAAGCAGCTTTCCCTTGCCCTGTCCTTTGGGGAGGCGGAGAAAGAAGCCCTGGCAGGGGTATACACCCCGGCTCAGGGCGCGGGAGCCATTGACAATGAAGCCCAGCGGCTCTACAAGGCCTATAGCGAAGAAAAGCTGCGCAAGTCCATCACAGGCCCCTGGCAGGGGCGGCTTGCGGCTAAGGACGGGGCTTTAAGCGCGTTTTATACCTGGGAGGGCGGGGAAACAGAGGTGCGCCTGCCCGGCACAGAGGGCCTGGGGGTGCAGCAGGCGGCTTTGGAGCAGGTGAAAAAGGAACTGGAGGAAATTGTGGGCCTTGGCCCTGTGAAGGATTATATCCTCTCCCTGGAGGACAACTTCAAAATCCAGCAGATGCGCAAGGCTCGGGGCCTGAAAGCAGACTCCCCCTCCATGCACATGATTTTCACCGGGAACCCCGGCACCGGCAAAACCACCATGGCCCGGATTGTGGCCCGGTATTTAAAGGCCATTGGCCTGCTTTCCGGCGGGCAGCTTGTGGAGGTGGCCCGGGCGGATTTGGTGGGCCAGTATGTGGGCCACACAGCCCCTCTGACCCAAAAGGCCATACAGGCCGCCCTGGGAGGCGTGCTGTTCATCGACGAGGCTTACGCCCTTTACAGGGGCAAGGACGACAGCTTTGGCCTGGAGGCCATTGACGCCTTAGTAAAGGGCATGGAGGACAACCGGGAAAGCCTGGTGGTCATCCTGGCAGGATATTCCCGGGAGATGGAGGAATTTTTGACGGCAAACTCCGGCCTGCGCTCCCGGTTCCCCCATATCATCGAGTTCCCCGACTACAGCCCGAAGGAGCTGTGGGAGATTACCCAGGGCATTGTGAACGGGAAGGGATACCGGATGGACGAAGCCTGCAAGGCGCCGCTGCTCCAGTATTTTGAAAGGATGGGGCAGAACGGGGAACGGGACAAAGGCAACGGGCGCATGGCCCGGAACAAGGTGGAGCAGGCGGTTATTGCCTGTTCCCGCCGGAACATGAAAGAGCCGGAGGAAAAGCGGGATCTGGAGCTGCTCCTGCCGGAAGATTTCGATTTGGAATAGCATAAGGAAAACGGGCGGGGCAAAGCTCCCAGCCCGTTTTTTGCAGGGAAAACACACTGCACGGCGGAAAATATACAAAAAGTTTCCGAAATGAACGTGCCCCGCCAACTATTGCATGTTGCACTTTCGACAGTTTTCCTGTATAATATACGATATACTGCATACTGCGAAAATTAGGGCATTTTGCGGCCCCGCAGGATGGGGCAAGGCAATTTGCCATATCTGGCTGCAAGAGGAGGGTGTCCTGTGCTCTCAATTTTTGACTGGTTTGGCTACAGGCTGACCATGGAGGAGCGTTACCGCCTGATTAAAAAGGCGGGCTTTTCCGGGGTGATGATATTGTGGGGGCACCGGCTGGGCCGGGGGATGGATTTCCGCCTGGCCCCGGAAATCGCCCGGGACGCGGGCCTTTTTGTGGAAAACCTCCATGCGCCCACAGAGCTGCAGCATGCCTTGTGGGAGGAGGGCCTTTCCGGGGAGGAAGCGGCGGAATGCTATCTGTCCTGCCTGGAGGACTGCAAGGCGGCAGAGGTGCCCGCCATGGTGCTGCACCTGCCCGGGGATGACTTTGCCCCTACAGAGCAGGGCCTGAAAAGGCTTTGGCGCTTGGTGGAGCAGGCAGAGCGGCTGGAGGTGAACGTGGCCCTGGAAAACCTGCAGAACCTGAAAAACCTTGCCTGGGCCTTCCGGCAGATAGATTCCCCCCGACTGGGGCTGTGCTATGACTGCTGCCATCATTATAACGACGCGCCGGAGGAGGACTTGCTGGGGATGTACGGCGGCAGGCTGATGGCCCTGCACCTGCACGACAACGGCGGCGCCAGCCGGAGCTGCTGCATTCAGCACCGCCTGCCCTTTGACGGGGACATCCCCTGGGTCAGGGTGATGCAGGCCATCGCCGCCACAGGCTATAAGGGCGTTACCGCCCTGGAGCCTATGTATTGGGATTATCAGGAGCTGCCGCCGGACGTTTTCCTGTACAGGGCCTTTGAAAAGGCCAAGCACCTGGACAGCCTGCGGGGGCGGTAAATTCCCTGCGCAATTGGGGAAAGGAGGCACGCGCAATATGGGAGATACAGGCAGAAAAACTTTATTCCTGGGGGCTACAGCCCTGCTGGTGGTTGTGATTATCGTTATTTCCGCTGTGATGTTGGCCCGGGGGCCGCGCACCAGCTCGGTGGAGCTTTTGGAAAAGGACGGGAACACCGCCAAAGTAAACGATATGTACGAGGGGGACATGACTATCCCCTATTATGATATCCGCACAAGCAACTACAACCCGGAGGACTTCGAGGAGAAAAACGGCGTGGTCACCTACGCGGGGGACTCCTTCGTGGGCATTAACGTCAGCCAGAAAGCCGGGGAGATAGACTGGAACGCTGTGGCGGAAAGCGGCGTGGAATTTGCCATGATCCGGGTGGGATACCGGGGCAACGACAAGGGCCGCATCTCCCTGGACAGCAACTTCGAGGCGAACATTACAGGGGCCACAGAGGCAGGCCTGCCTGTGGGGGTATATTTCTATTCCAAGGCCGTTACAGACACGGAGGCTGAGGAGGAGGCAAATTTTGTGCTGGAGCAAATCCGCCCCTACCAGATGACCTACCCGGTGGCAATCTTTTGGGAATATGACCGCAAGGACAGCGGGGAGGTGGACGAGAAATCCCGCACCGTGCGCTGCAACGGCGACCAGGTGACAGGATTCATCCAGACCTTTTTAAAGAAAATCAAGACTGTAGGCTATAAAACCGCTTTTTACGCGGACAAGAAAATGGGGTATGAAAGCCTGGATTTGTCCCGGCTGACAGATCACGACATGTGGTACGCGGAGTACCAGCCAGCCCCCAGCTTCTATTACGACTATAAAATGTGGCAGTATACCAAAGACGGGGAGGTGCCCGGCATCAGCAAGCCGGTGCCCATCACCATCAGCCTGAAGGAATATAAGCCCTGAGGGACTAAAACTTGCAAACAGAAAGGAACGCTTATGGCAACACAAAAAAGACGGCCCCCTTCCCGGCGCGCCGTCCTGCTGAGAAAATACCGGAAGTGGCTGCTTCCCGCGGCCTGCGCCCTAGTGGCCCTGCTGATTATCGGGCTTTCCCTCTTTTACATCCTCCGCTTTGCCGAGCCGGAGCCAGAGCCGCCTGCCCCCTCCTCCCTCATCCCGGAGAACATGCTCCAGGTGGAGGATGTCTATGAGGGCACCCGGCTTATCCCCAAGTTTGACCTGCCGGTGTGCCAGTATGAAAGGGAAAAGTTCAACGACGTGGGCCGTTTTGTCCGGTATGAGGACGGCAAGGCCCTGATGGGCATCGACGTTTCCGAGTTCCAGGGGAATATTGACTGGGCGCAGGTAAAAGCTTCCGAGCAGGTGGATTTTGTGATCATCCGCCTGGGATACCGGGGCATGACCCAGGGCCTGCTGGTGACAGACGAGTGCTTTGAAAAAAATTACCAGGGGGCTGTGGACGCGGGCCTGCCCGTAGGGGTTTATTTCTTCTCCCAGGCCATTACGGAAGCCGAGGCTGAGGCCGAGGCGGACTATGCCCTTTCTGTACTGGACGGGCGCAGCCTTGATTACCCCATTGCCTTTGACTGGGAGCCGCCTGTTCCCGGGGAAAACCTGCCTGCCGAGGATCTCAGGGCTTATAACGCACAAGGGGCCGATGTGGCCCGCTTTGGCGCGGCCTTCTGCAAGCGGGTGGAGGAAGGGGGCTATAAGCCCTGCTTTTACTCCAACAAAAACATGATCTATAAATTCTTCGATATGGACGCTGTAAAGGACTATCCCATCTGGCTGGCAGAGTATCAAAGGGAGCCAAGCCTGTATTACAATTTCCGCATGTGGCAGTATTCCGACCAGGGCACCATCCCGGGCATCAGCACCACAGTGGATTTAAACATCTGCTTTGAGCCGTACTAACGTATAGAGGAGGAAAACCCCCGGCGCCGCGCCGGGGGTTCTCCTGTATGAACGGCTGTGCCCTGCCTGAAAAGATGAGTGTGAAAAACACAGAGAAGGGAACAATACCGGGCACAAAAGTCTGAACTTTCATCTCTTTTTGTGCGTATTCTGGTTCGCATGGCGATTTTCATGTTTTTTCCAAAAAAATTTGTAACGGAAGGGGCCTTTTGGCAGTCTAAGAGATGAAGAGGGAGGCGGGGAAGATGAAGGAGTTTGATCAGGTGTATACCGAATATTTTGAAGCGGTATACGGCTACATCCTGAAGCTGAGCCACGATCCGGATTTGGCGGAGGAGGCCGCCCAGGAGGCCTTCTTCAAGGCCCTGCGGAAAATCGGCAGCTTCCGGGGAGAGTGCAGCATGGGGGCCTGGCTGTGCCAGATTGCCAAAAACACCTATTTCTCCCTGCTGGAAAAGCGCAGGCGCACCCAGGCCCTGCCGGAGGAGGCCCCCGATCCCTTTGACATGGAAAGCCGCTTCGGGGACAAGGAGCAGGCCCTGGCCATCCACCGGGTGCTGCACACCCTGGAGGAGCCGTACCGGGAGGTGTTCTGGCTGCGGGCGCTGGGAGAGCTGCCCTTTGCCCAGATAGCCGCCCTGTTCGGCAAAACCGAAAGCTGGGCCAGGGTGACTTATCACCGGGCGAAATTGAAAATAAAGGAGGAATTACCGTGAAACTGCCCTGTTCCATTGTCCGGGACTTGCTGCCCCTGTACCACGACAGCGTGTGCGCCCCGGAAAGCGCTGCCGCTGTGGAGGAGCACCTCACAGGCTGTGAGCCATGCCAGGAATTTTACCACAGCCTGCAGGACGAAAAAAAGCTGGCCATTGTGCCTTTAGCCCCGCCGCCCCCGGCTGCGGCCCTGCGGCGGGTGAAGCGCCGGATGCGGATGAAATATGCCGCTATTGTGCTGGGGGTGCTGGCGCTGTGCGCGGGGATTACCACTGGGGTGATGGTATGGCTGAACGTCAAGACCGTGGATTTTCCCGTCGAGGACCTGTTAAATGTGCAGTTTACCACGGAATGGGGGGACGGTACGCCCATTGACAGCGCACTGCGGCTGACCTTTTCCGAGGATTCCCCCCAGGTGGGGCTGAACTGCAAGGCCGTTCCCCTAGACGAGAGCCGGGAGGATACAGAGTGGGCGCTTTTAATAAGCCGGCGGGCGACCTTGGGGCATATGCTGCTGGCAAAGCTGCATTTGATGGACTATCGGAACTCGGGGCCGAATTTATACTACCTGGATCTGGACTGGACATTTTATGCGCCGTATGCCTCCTTTTATGGCATAGATCCGCCAAAGGAAGAATGGGGAAATTTTATTTCCAAGGCGTACTATTTCGAGGATTACGACATGATGAACCATGTAAGCTTCGGGCTGCCGCCGGAAGAAATCAAACAGGCTGTGCAGGATTATAGCACGCTGGTATGGGAGCGGGACAAAGACCCTGCGGCAAAGTGAAGAAGGCCCTTCGGGGCCTTTTTTCTTTGTTTTTTTCTTGTCTCTTTTTCCCAAAGAACCGGGATTTTCCGGCTTGCATTTTGGAGGAGAATCCAGTATAATATCCCATATAGTATGATACCGTTCCGCAGGAATAGAAAGGGGGCAGAGGTATGCTGCAAGGGATTGCCGCTTCGGACGGCATTGGTTTAGGCAGGGTAATGCTTTTGGAGGAACACAGCCTTGTTTACAGCGACCTGCCCCCGGCAGACCCCAAGGCGGAGCTGCTGCGCTTCCAGGGGGCCATGGAAACCTTTTGCAGGAATACGGCAAAGCAGGCGGAGCTGCTGCGCCGATCTGCCGGGCACAAGGAGGCCCAAATCCTTTCCGCCCACATCCAGATGGTTTCCGACCCCTATTTCCAAGGGGAGATTGAAAAGCGCATTGCAGAGGGCCAGCGGGCCGAGGCGGCGCTGGATCAAATCTGCCAGCTCTTTATCGCCATGTTCTTAGCTTCCGGGGACGATATGACCCAGCAGCGGGCCGCAGATATCCGGGACATCCGCACAGCGCTGCTGTGCGTGCTGCTGGGCCTGAAGGAAATTGAGGTGACAAAGGCCCCCAAGGGCACAGTGCTGGTGGCAAAGGAGATTTCCCCTTCTGTGGCGGCGGGGATTAACCCGAAAAACATTGTGGGCATTGTAACGGAAATCGGCGGCAGGACTTCCCACTCTGCCATTCTGGCCCGGGCCTTACAGGTGCCGGCTGTGCTGGGCCTGCCCGGATCCACCACCCTTTTAAAGCCCGGCTCCTTTGTCATTGTGGACGGCACTGAGGGCCAGGTAATCCCTGAGCCGGACGGGGAAGTGGTGCAGGCATACCGCCAGCGCCGGGCGCGGTTTTTGCGGCGCAGGCGGCAGCTTAACAAGCTCCGGGGCATGCCAACCCAAACAGCCAGCGGGGAGACTTACGGGCTTTTCTGCAATATCAGCAAGCCCGAGGACGCAGAGAAAGTGTTGGAGGAGGATGGCGAAGGCGTGGGCCTTTTCCGCACGGAATTTCTCTTTATGGACAGGGAGAGGCTTCCCGGGGAGGAAGAGCAGTTTGCCGCCTATAAGCGGGCGGCGGCAGTTCTGGGGGACAGGCCCCTGACCATCCGCACCCTGGATTTAGGCGGGGACAAGGCCCTGCCTTACCTGAACATGCCCAAGGAGGAAAATCCCTTTTTAGGCCTGCGAGGCATCCGGTACTGCCTGCAGCACCCGGAAATTTTATACACCCAGCTCCGGGCCGTCCTCCGGGCCAGCGCCTGGGGGAATGTGCGGCTAATGTTCCCGCTCATCTCCATCCCGGAGGAGCTTTGGGCAGGCCGCGCCCTGCTGGAAAAGGCCAAAGTGGAGCTGACTGCCCAGGGTATGGCTTTTGACCCCCACATTCCTGTGGGCATTATGGTGGAAACCCCGTCTGCCGCCCTTTTGGCAGATGTGCTGGCCCGGGACGCGGATTTTTTCAGCATCGGCACCAACGACCTCACCGGCTACATGCTGGCCTGCGACCGGAACAATCCCCAGATTTCCGGCATGTTTTCTTCCCTCCAGCCCTGTGTCCTGCGGACTATACGGCACATTGTCCAGCAGGCGCACGCCCATCATATCCCGGTGGGCATGTGCGGCGAAGCCGCCGCCGACGCCCTGATGGCCCCCCTGCTGCTGGCTTTCGGCCTGACAGATTTTAGCGTGGCCCCAGCCTCTGTCCTGACAGTGCGCAATTTCATTTCCCACTGGTCTTTGGCGGAAGCCCGCCTTGCGGCTGAGGCGGTGATGGCCATGGACACCGAGGAGGAAATTAGCCGCTATCTGCGTCAGCGCCCGGAAACCCAGCCCCTGTAAACACAGGCTGCTCTTCCGGAACAGGTATGGCAGGGAAAAAACTGCTGCCCGTTTAGAAATCATCAGCCCCGGTGCGCTTCTCTTTTTTGCCCTGCCTGCCCCTTGATTTTCCACCAGCCCCATGGCATAATAGAGGCGGAAGTAAAATATAGCGGAAAGGAACGGTGGGCGCTCTTCTTTGGAAAGCCCCTGCCGTATGACGATTATTATGGAAACCACGCCTTATAAAGCCTGCCTCTTCGATTTAGACGGCACTCTGGTGGACACCCTTTTTTCCATCGCCCATTTCGGCAACGGGGCCTTGGAAAGCTTCGGCCTGCCTGCCATTGCCCCCGCCGCTTACAAGCGGCTGGTGGGAAACGGGGCGGACGTGCTGATTCAGCGGATGCTGGAAACCGTGGGGGCAAGGCTCCGGCCAGAGGACGTGAAAGCCCTGCGGGCGGAATACGACCGCCGGTATGAGGCGGATCCCTTGGCCCTGGCAGGGCCGTATCCCGGCTTGCCCGACGTGCTGGCGCGTTTGCACGAGAGGGGCGTCCTGCTGGGGGTGCTGTCCAATAAGCCGGATAACATGACCCAGTATATTGCCCGCGCCTTTTACGGCAAGGTGCTCAGCCAGGTGCGGGGCCAGCGGGAAGGCTCCCCCAAAAAGCCAGACCCCGCTGTGCCCCTGGAGATGGCGGCGGCCTGGGGGCTTTCCCCTGGGGAAATCCTGTACATAGGGGACAGCGGCGTGGACATGGAAACCGGGAAAAACGCCGGAATGGATACCTGCGGCGTGCTGTGGGGCTTCCGGGACGAGGAAGAGCTGCGGCGCTGCGGGGCAGTGTACCTTGCGGGGGATCCGGCACAGCTTGAACAGGCGGCGCTTGGGAAAGGGAGGAAAGCATGAGCAGCTTTGGCTTTGAGGAGATGCAGGCAATCCAGAAGGAATTGCAGGAAAAATATTTTGACAAGTGGGGCGGGCTAAACCCGCAAAAGGGCCGGGACTCCCTTTTGTGGATGATGATAGAGGCCGGGGAGGCGGCGGACATCATCAAAAAGCAGGGCGACAAGGCCATCCTGGAAAACCCGGAAACCCGCCACGATTTCATTGAGGAAATGTGCGACGTGATGATGTATTTTAACGATGTCCTGCTGTGCTACTCCATCACCCCGGAGGAGCTGACAGAAATCTACCGGGCCAAGCACGAAAGGAACATGAAGCGCTGGGCAACCTGAGGCCCATAAAAGAACTCCCCCGCCCGAAGGCGGAGGAGTTCTTTTATGGGCTTTCAGAAGCTGTAGCGCCCGGGGCCAAGCCTTTCTGTCCTGCCGTCGGGCAGCAGCAGGTCGGCCTCGCAGTCAAAGGGCACTGTGATGGTATACCGCAGAGCCTCCCCGTCATACCGCCAGCACACCTCATACCGGCCCGCCGCCGTATCCATGCCCATTTCCACAAAGCGGATGCGGGGATCCGGCATGGGGCGGATAGCGGCCCGCTTATAGCCGGGGGCCTCCTCGCAGGGGCTGATCCCCGCCATGTTCCGGTACATCCAGTCCGCAATGGAGCCATAGGCATAGTGGTTCAGGCTGTTCATGCCTGTGCCGCTGATGGAGCCGTCAGGCAGGATGGAGTTCCACCGCTCCCAAATGGTGGTGGCCCCCATCTTCACTTCATACAGCCAGCTTGGGAAATCGTCATTTAAAAACAGGGTGTAGGCCACGTCGTTTGCGCCGTTGTCGGAAAGCACCCGGCACAGGAAGGGCGTGCCGCAGAAGCCGGTGTCCAAATGCCAGTTCTTCCCCTCAATCCGTTTAATAAGCTGGGCAAGCACCGCGTCTTTCTTCCCTTCCGGGTAAATGCCGAAATAGAGGCTCAGCACGCAGGCAGTCTGGGTGCCCTCTATCTGGAAGCTGCCGTTCGGGTTAAAGTATTCGCCTATGACAGCCGCCCTGATTTTCTCTGCCAGGGCTTCATAATCAGCAGCGTCCTCCCCATAACCCAGGGCCTTGGCAACCTTGGCTGTAAGGGACGTGGAATAATAGTAGAAGCAGGAGGCGGTATACTGCAAATCCGTAGCGCCGAAGGGATCCTGGTCGTGCTCCAAATCCGTCTTTTTATCCAGGGCCAGCCAGTCCCCAAGCTGCTCTCCCCGCAGCCACAGGCCCCTGTCCCCGTCCAGCCTGTCGTCCTTCCGGATGCGCTCCACCCAGGTTTTCATCACATCATATTCCCGGCGCAGCAGGTTTACGTCCCCGTAATTTTCATATACAGCCCAGGGCATCATGGTGGCCACGTCGCTCCAGATGGCGCAGCCCTTTTCGTTGTTGTTCACCCAGGACTGGGGCTTGTCCTCATGGGCCACCTTGGGGCTGGGCACAAAAAAGGGCACAGCCCCGCCGTATGCCTTTTCCTCATGGGCCAGGTTCACCACAAAGTGGTGGAAAAAGGCGGGCATATAGATGTTCTTGCAGGCGGTGGCGCTGATAATCGCCGCGTCCCCCGTCCAGCCCAAACGCTCGTCCCGCTGGGGGCAGTCGGTGGGCACGTCCAGGAAGTTGCCAAACTGGCCCCACATGGCGTTTTGGAACAAACGGTTTACCCGGGGATTGTCCGTCTCAATGGAGCCGGTGGGATCGATGTCCGAGCGGATATGGCAGGCTGTAAAGTCCTGGGGCCTTACGTTTTGCACACCCTCCACCTTTACAAACCGGAAGCCATAGAAGGTGAAATGGGGCCGCACCCGGGCCGGCTTCCCGCTGCTGATGTAGGTATATTCGCATTTAGCCGAGCGCAGGTTGTCCCGGTAGAAGCAGCCTTCCTGCATCACCTCGCTGTAGCTGAGCTTGATTTCCGTGCCCTCCGGCTCGTCCGCGTGAAACTCCACCCAGCCCGTCATGTTCTGCCCAAAGTCCAGCACCGTTTCGCCCTTAGGGGTGGTGATAATCTCCACCGGGGCAAACTCCCGCTTTTTCACAATCTTCGGCCCGAACCGGGCCACTAAGGGCCTGTCCTCCTGCCGCACCTCCACGCCGGAAGAGGGCGCGGCACATGCCGCCTCTGCCCATTGGGGCACAGCCTTCCTGGCGTCAAACACCTCGCCGTCATAGATGTTGGAAAACTCCACCGGGGAGGGAAGGCTTTCCCAGGTTTCATCGGAGTTTACCACAAGGGACGTGCCGTCTGTGAATTCTACATGCAGCTCGCAGATGGCCTGCATGGTGTCCCCGTACAAATCCTTGTAGCGGTCAAACACGATTTCCCCTTTATACCACCCCGGCCCCAATGCCAGGCCCAAGGCGTTTTCCCCCTTTTGCAGCAGGGCGGTCACGTCAAAGGTCTGATATTCCAAATTGGCGTCGTAGCAGTGATAGCCGGGCAGCAGGTATTCGTCCCCGGCCTTTTTCCCGTTGACATACAGCTCATAAATCCCCACGCCGCAGGCATATGCCCGGGCAGACTTCACCTCTCCCGACAGGGAGAAGGCCTTCCGCAGCAGAGGGTGCCGCTCCTTATCCATGTCCGCGGCAATCCATTTGGCCTGCCAAGGCTCATCCTCCTTAGCCGTTTCAAACCAGGCGCCGGCTGTGGCGCTGTCTCCCCCGTCCCCCCACACGGTAACAGCCCACACATACCGGGTGCGGGGCAAAAGCTCTATAGGGGCCTCAAAGCCCAAAGAGGAAATGTCCCCCCGCCTGCCGCTGTCATACACCTTTGCGCCCTCCGAGGTGTGAACTGTAACCTGGGCGCTGTCCTGCTTTTTGTCGGGGGTGTCCTGCGCCACCCAGGAAAAAATGGGCCTGCCCAAAAAGTGACCCAGAGGGGTGGTGAAATGGTTTACCCGGAGGTTTGTAAGCTTCATGCGCTTCACTCCTTAAAAAAATATTTTTTATTCCCGTTTGGAAATTTACATGGCGGATGATTTGTATTATACTGTAAGAGTAGCACAAATCCGGGGAAAAAGGAAGGACGAAGCTTGCAAAAAGCTGCGACCAAACTTTTCCAAGACGCGGAATAATTTCAACAGGAGGGATTTTAAAACATGAAAAGTGGTAAAAAATTTGCGCGCATCACCCTGGACAAAGATTTCCAGATAAGCCCCGTTGACAAACGCATTTACGGATCGTTCATCGAGCACCTGGGCAGGGCGGTGTACGGCGGCATTTACCAGCCGGGCCACCCCTCGGCGGACGGGGAAGGCTTCCGCCAGGACGTGCTGGATTTGGTGAAGGAACTGGGGGTGCCCATTGTGCGGTATCCCGGGGGCAACTTTGTCTCAAACTTTTACTGGGAGGACAGCGTCGGCCCTATAGCGGACCGCCCCCGCCGCCTGGAGCTTGCCTGGCGCAGCACAGAGCCAAACCTCATCGGGGTAAACGAGTTTGCAAGCTGGGCCAAAAAAGCGGAAACCCAGGTGATGATGGCGGTGAACCTGGGCACCCGGGGGATTGAGGCCGCCTGCAACCTGCTGGAATACTGCAACCATCCTTCCGGCACCAAGTACAGCGACCTGCGGATAAGCCATGGGGTAAAAAACCCCCACAGCATTAAAACCTGGTGCCTGGGCAACGAGATGGACGGCCCCTGGCAGACAGGCCACAAAACCGCCTATGAATACGGCCGCCTGGCAGACGAAACCGCCAAGGCCATGCGGCAGATTGACCCCTCCCTAGAGCTGGTGGCCTGCGGCAGCTCCAACACCAACATGCCCACCTACCCCCAGTGGGAGGCCACTGTCCTGGAGGAGGCCTACGACAGCGTAGACTTCATCTCCCTGCACACCTATTACGGCAACCGCTTCCACGATACCGCCAATTTCCTGGCCCAGTCCGATGACGTGGATCATTTCATCAAGACCGTTATCGCCACCTGCGATTTTGTCAAGGCCAAGAAACGCTCCAAAAAGGACATCATGCTCAGCTTTGACGAATGGAACGTGTGGTTCCACGCAAACGAGGCCGACGACGACACCATGAAGAACCGGCCCTGGTCTGTGGCCCCCCCTCTGCTGGAGGATCACTACGACTTTGAGGACGCCCTGCTGGTGGGCCTGATGCTTATCACCCTTTTAAAGCATTCCGACCGGGTGCGCATGGCCTGCATGGCCCAGCTTGTAAACGTTATCGCCCCCATTATGACCGAGGAAAACGGCCCTGCCTGGCGGCAGACCATCTATTATCCCTACCTCCACGCCTCGAAATACGGCAGGGGCATTGCCCTGGAAACGGCCCTGCGCTCCTCCAGGCACGACACCCTGGACTACACAGACGTAACCGACGTGGACGCCGCCGCTGTGTGGGACAACGAAGGGGAAGCCCTCACCATCTTCGCCGTAAACCGGGATCTGTCCGAGGATATCACCCTGGAAGCGGATCTGAGAAGCTTCCCCGGCTACCAGCTTTTGGAGCACCTGGTGCTGGAAAACCCGGACATGGGCGCCGTAAACACAGCGGAAAAGGAAGCGGTCTGTCCCCATGCCGCCACAGACAGGAACCAGCTTGCAGACGGCATCCTGCGCGCAAAGCTGGCCCCCGCAAGCTGGAATGTCCTGCGCCTGAAAAAAAGCATATAGTAAACGCGCTTGAAAACCGGTATAGCTTGATTTTCAAACATGCGGCATTGCCGCTGGTTCAAAAAAGCTGCTGCCTCTTCTGAATATAGCCTGTTTCTATCCCGCGCCCCCGGCGCAGATCAAAAAAGCGGCCCGCCCCGAAGGGAGGCCGCTTTCCTAACAGGTTCTTATTTCACCGCCGCCCGGCGCATCACCAGCCAGGTAAGGCCGGAGAAAACCGCCGTAAGCGCCAGGCATGTAAAGCACAGCCTGGGCAGGCTGGAAAGGCACATCTGGCATAAGTTTAACAGCAAAGACAGAAGCGTTTTTTCCAGCCAGGGGTTCACCTCCAGAAGGGCGCTGCCGGCAATCAGCAGGCAGGGCCAGCCAGCCCAGAGGATGATTTTCCCCACCTTGCCCAGACGGTAGTTGAAGGCAGTAATCAAATAGCCGAAGGCATTCACCGCCAGCAGCACAAAAAAGCTGAACACAATGGACAGCACCGCGGAAGCCCCGGAGGCGGATACGGTATAGGTGAAATCAGAGCTTACCACTGACGTGACGTTAGAGCAATAGCATATCTCATAGAGGGAATGGGCAAAAAAGCTGTTGGGGAAGGGCAAGCTCAACAGGGAAATAAGCAGGGTGTAAATCTCATCCGCTATGGCCATCGCCCCGCAGACAGTGGCCATAGCCCCCATCCGGGCCAAAAACTGGCTGCGGCGGGAAATCCCATGCTGGATGTTCAGCAGGAAGCTGTCCTTAAAAGCGCAGAGGGAGAGGATAAAAGAGAACACCATGGTCACAGCGGTAATGCCGCCGGAAGTGATGGTAAGGTCTGCGTCCGCCGCGTTTGCAAAAGGGAGGAACAGCAGGTTCAGCAAAACCATGCCCACCATCACGCCATAAAACACCAGGATAGCCATACGCTGGTCGTGTACCTGATAGCGGTAAGAGGAAAGGAGCTTCATAGTAATACCTCGTTTCTGTGAAAAAATAAATGCAGCACGTGCGGGATTCTCAGGAATTTGTAAGCTGGATAAACAGCTTCTGCAGATCCATGGGGCCAAATTCCAGGTCTTTGGCAGCTTCCCTGCCCTTTTCCGGAGCGCCCAGCACATAGGCTGTGCGCAGGCCGCCCAAAGCGTCCATCCCTATCACCTTTTTGCCCTGGATGTAGGCGTCCACCGCCGCGGCCCCGCCGGATACGGTGTAGCCCCCGGCCAGCAGGCTTTCCCGGGATTCCTGCCGCAAAATCTCCCCTTCCTTAATAATCACCACGCCCTCCACCAAATTTGCCACCTCTTCAATCAAGTGGGTGGAGAGCACCACCGTGAAAGGGTTCTCCGCATATTTTTCCAGCAGCCGCTTGTAGAAAAGCTCTCGGTGGTTGGCGTCCAGGCCCAGCACAGGCTCATCCAGCAGCACATAAGGCACATTTACGCAAAGGGCCAGCACCAGCTTGAAAATGGAACGGTAGCCTGTGGACAGCCCGGAGATCTTCGCCCCGGGGCTCAGCCCGAAATCCCCCAAAAGCTTCTCCCCGTAGCTTTCGTCAAAGCTGGGGTAAAAAGCCTTTGCCCAGCGGAAGGCCCCCTTTACCCGCATACTCTCCGGGTGCAGGGTGGTTTCGCTCATCAAAAAGATTTTTGCCTGGGCCCCGTCGTTTTCCATCCCGTTTTCCCTGTCCACAAGCACTGTGCCCTCATCTGGGAAAACCCGGTTCGTCAAAATGTTCAGCAGGGTGGATTTCCCCGCGCCGTTGCGGCCCAGCAGGCCGTAAATCTTGTTTTCTTCAAACACAGCGCTCACCCCTTTCAGGGCCTGCACCTGTCCAAAGCTTTTGGAGATGCCCTTCAGTTCAATCGCCATTTTCTACCCTTCCTTTCTCCGCGCTGTCAAATTCCAGCGCCACCATATCCAGCAGTTCCTGCCGTCCGATTTCCAGCCGCTGTGCCTCTGCAACCATGGCTTCCACAAAGCGCTGGGAAAAGTCCCCCTGGCGCTTTTTTTGCAGCAAGGCCCTGGCCCCCTCTGCTACAAACATGCCCACGCCCCGTTTTTTATAGGCGGCCCCCTGATCCACCAGCAGGTTTATGCCCTTCAAGGCCGTAGCCGGGTTGATAGTATACTGTACGGAAAGCTCTGTGATGGAGGGAAGCTGCCCCCCTTCCGGCAAAGCGCCGGAGATCACGGCATCCTCCAGGCTCTCGGCAATTTGCAGGAAAATGGGCTTTTCCCCGCTGAAATCTACCTTTCGCATGCGCGCCTCCTTTCTTGTTTAGTTAGTTACTTGGGTAATTAACTATGTCAGCAGTATACCACTGCTTCCCTCCCCTGTCAAGGGCCTGGGCGAAATTTTTTCCAAACAAAAAGGCGGCCGGGTTTCCCCCGCCGCCCGGCCGCCTGCCATTTTACAAATTCTTCCGGTAATACAGCACCAGTTCCCCCTCTTCCTCCTGGGCCATGACAAACTCCCTGTAGCCCCAGTGGAGATAGATACCCAGGTTCCGGGTTTCCTTTGCGTCCACCCCAATAGTCAGGGCCTCCAGGCCCCGCTTCTTGGCATAGCCCTCTAAAACCCCCACCAGCCTGGACATGTGCCCCTGGCCTTCCCAGCGCTTTTCCATGCGCAGGGCATTCACGTTCCCAACAGACTTCCCGTCCGCCAAAGCCAGCCTGCCCTCTATGGCCCCGCAGGCAGGGGACAGCAGCAGGGTGGCCTCCCCTACAGGCTCCCCTTCCAGCACAGCGGCAAAGGTTATGCCCATGCCGTTTTCGTTATAGGCGGTATATTCCCTGGCCCACTTGGCCCAGCGGGGATCCGCCGGGTTGGCCAGGACGTTCTTTTCCCATAAACAGGCCAGTTCCTCTTTTGTTGCGGCATGATAAACGGCTTCCATGTGTATACCTCCTTCTGCGGCAGCAAAGAGCCTGCCGCTTCCATTATGCCACCGCTCCATGCCCCTGTCAAGCCGCTGGGCGTGTCTAAAGCGAAGAGCTAATAAAAAGAAATCTATCAATTTAAGAAATGGTTTTAGGATCAACCCCTTTTTTAAAAGGGGTTGCAGGGTGTGGGACGGAGTCCCGCGGTTTTGCGTTGCAGATATAAAACGCGCTGTCTGAACACTCCCCTTTTATGCCCCGCAGTTTAGGCACACCTCACCGCACCCCCTGCTTTTGCAGGTATACCACATATTCTTCCAGGCACAGCCCCAGCCGCTTCATCTCTCCCGCGTGTTTGCGCCCCACATAGCGGTAATGCCAGCTCTCCTTGTCAATGCCTGTGATGGAAGCCTTCTCCTCCTGATACCGTTCTATAAAGCCGTAATCGGTGCTGTGCTCCTGCAGCCAGGCATATGCCTTTGTCTTTTCAAAAGCATCGCTCACCTCATTGAGGTCAATGGCAAGGCCTGTGTGGTGCTCGCTGCATCCGGGCTGGGCAATGGTGCGCAAAGCGTCCTCCTCCGCCTCCTTCTCCCCCATGCCAGCCTTCCGGTTCTCCTCTATGGCCCTGGCAAGCACTTCCTCCTGCTCCTCCACGCTGCGGTAACCCGAGGCCACCCAGAACCACACGTCCTCCTTTTCCGCAGCCTTGCACATGGCGGCATAGTCCTCATACATCGCTATATCCACCAGCTCGTCATCCACCATCCGGGGCGTAACCTGCCAGCCCTCCGGCAGGGGTGTCTGGCTGTTCACCAGCACCAGCAGGGGATCGGAAAGCTGGCGGCAGCCCCCAAAAGGCCCTGCCTGCGCCCCGGCCTGCACCGCCTGCTGGGCCGCGTCCCGGGCAGCCCGCTCTGCCTCCCAGCCCCCCAGCATACTCACCGCCATGGTCAAAAGCAGCGCGGCAATGATAATAAAAGCCGCCACCGGCTCGGTCAGGTGTTTGTCCTTCTTGTCCTTTTTCAAAATCTGCTTCCCCCTTCTGCAAAGCATACTCCCCTCTATTTTCCCAGTCCCCCGCATATAGTATAATAGGAAAAATCCGGCACAGATTTTGTGGAATCCCGGAACTTTCCAAAAAAATTCTCTTATAGGAGCTGACAACCCCATGAAAAAAGTTTTCGCATACGCTGATGCCCACAAACAGTCCAACTATGCCGAAGCCCTTCAAAGCTGCGGCATGGAGCCTGTGTTCTCCGTCGATCTGAAAGCCGCCCAGGGCTGCCATGGCCTGCTGCTCTGCGGCGGCGGGGACATAGAACCTTACCGGTACGGCCAGGAAAACAAAGGCAGCAAAAATTTCGAGCCGGAGCGGGACGAGGCAGAGTTCCATCTGGTAAAGCAGTTTATGGACGCTGGCCTGCCCATCTTAGGCATCTGCCGGGGCCTGCAGGTGCTGAACACAGTCCTAGGGGGTACCCTGGTGCAGCACCTGCCCACAGCCCGCACCCACGCCTGGGAGGAGGAAACCGGGGACAAACAGCACCCGGTGCAGGCCTTGCCCGGCAGCTTTCTTTTAAAGCTTTACGGGGAGCGCTTCCCGGTAAACAGCGCCCACCACCAGGGAGCGGATAAAATCCCCCCTGCCCTGTCCTTAGCGGCCCAGGCAGAGGACGGCGTCCCAGAAGCCCTCCAGTGCCCGGAAAAGGGCATATACGCCGTCCAGTGGCACCCGGAGCGCATGATGCTCTCCCGCCGCCGGACAGACACGGTAGACGGCACGCTGGTGTTCCGGTTTTTCGCCGGGCTTCTGTAGCGGGAAACACCCCGCCATGGTTGTGGATTATTTAACAAAAACCCGTTGATTATTTCCAGAACCTGTGATAGAATGGAAGCTGGGCAACAAGTGCCCGGATAGTATTTGCTTTTTCTTAAAAATTTTTGCCCTGGCGGCGAAAGGAGTTAATGGCAATGACCCAAAATAAGTCCGTTTTAAGCTGGATCGAAGAGATGAAGGCCCTGGTCACACCGGACAACATGGTGTGGATCGATGGCTCTGAGGAGCAGATCGAGGCCCTCCGCAAGGAAGCCTGCAGCACTGGCGAGATGATGAAGCTCAACGAGGAGAAGCTCCCCGGCTGCTACTACCACCGCACCGCTGTAAACGATGTGGCCCGCGTGGAAGACCGCACCTTTATCTGCGCCAAGAAGGAAGAGGACGCAGGCCCCACCAACCACTGGATGGAGCCTGAAAAGGCCTACAAAATGCTGTTCGACATTGCCCGCGGCAGCTACAAGGGCCGCACCATGTATGTCATCCCCTATTCCATGGGTCCTGTAGGCTCCCCCCTTGCCAAAATCGGCGTGGAGCTGACCGACTCCATCTATGTTGTGCTGAACATGTGCATCATGACCCGCGTGGGCGACAAGGTTTGGGAAGCCCTGGGCGACAGCACCGACTGGGTGAAGGGCCTGCACTGCAAGTGCGAAATCGATGCTGAAAAGCGCTACATCTGCCATTTCCCCGAGGACAACTATATCATCAGCGTGAACTCCGGCTACGGCGGGAACGTGCTCCTGGGCAAGAAGTGCTTTGCCTTGCGCATCGCTTCCTTCCAGGCCAAGAACGAGGGCTGGATGGCTGAGCACATGCTCATCCTGGGCATTGAGAATCCCAAGGGTGAGGTCAAGTATGTTTGCGCCGCCTTCCCCTCTGCCTGCGGCAAGACCAACCTGGCTATGATGATCCCCCCCGAAGGCTATAAGGCCAAAGGCTACAAGGTTTGGACTGTGGGCGACGACATCTCCTGGATGCGTCCCGGCAAGGACGGCCGCCTCTATGCCATCAACCCTGAGAACGGCTTCTTCGGCGTGGCTCCCGGCACCAACATGAAGTCCAACCCCAACGCCCTTATCTCCACCCAGAAGGGCACCATCTTCACAAACGTCGGCCGCAACCTGGACGACAACACCGTGTGGTGGGAGAGCCTGGACAAGAATCCTCCCGTCAACGCTCAGGAGTGGAAGGGCGCCGAGGTCAACGGCCCCGAGTATATTGCCGAGGGCAACAAGCTGGCCCATCCCAACAGCCGCTTCACCGCCCCCGCACAGAACTGCCCCTGCCTCTCCAGCGAGTTTGAGAACATCCAGGGCGTGCCTGTGTCCGCCATCATCTTCGGCGGCCGCCGTCCCGACACTGTGCCTCTGGTATACCAGTCCCGTAGCTGGAACAACGGCGTGTTCATTGGCTCCATCACCGGCTCCGAGACAACCGCTGCCGCTGCCGGCGCTGTAGGCGTTGTCCGCCGCGATCCCATGGCCATGCTGCCCTTCTGCGGCTATCACATGGGCGACTACTTCCAGCACTGGATCGAGATGGGCGAGACTCTGGGCGACAAGGCTCCCAAGATCTTCAACGTCAACTGGTTCCGTGTAGACGAGGAAGGCCACTTCATTTGGCCCGGCTTCGGCGACAACCTGCGCGTGCTGGAGTGGATTGTCAAGCGCTGCGAGAACGAGGTAGACGCTGTGGAGACTCCCATCGGCTTTGTACCCAAGCCCGAGGATATCAACCTGGAGGGCCTGGATGGCTTCGATATCGAAACCCTGAAGGGCATTCTGGAAGTGGACAAGCAGAAGTGGGCCAAGGAAGCCGAGGGTGTAGAGGAATTCTACACGAAGTTCGGCGACAAGCTGCCTGCCGCTCTGCGCGAGGAGCTTGCCACCCTGAAGAAGAACTGCGAATAAGCAGCGTAACGCTTCTTTCAAAACCCATGTCCGGGGCGCTTCTGATTAGGCCCTGAAACCCTTGTTCCTTCTTTTCAACCTCTTATCATATTTTGGGGGCGGCGCCTTTCCGGCGCCGCCCTTTTCCTTTGCAAGAGGGCTTGACTTAAACCCCCGTACAGGTGATAATATAAGGGTAGAAACTTTTGGAAAGGATGATTGTATGTCAACTGTTACACTGGGACGCACTGGGATTGTGTCCAACAAGAATGCCTTTGGCGCCTTGCCCATCCAGCGGGTAAGCCCGGACTATGCGGGGAAGCTCCTGCGCAAAGCCTATGACGCAGGCATCACTTTCTTCGACACTGCCCGTTCTTACAGCGACAGCGAAGAAAAAATGGGCCTGGCCCTGGCCGATGTCCGGGATAAAATCGTAATCGCCACCAAGACCCCCTCCACCACTGTGGAAGGCTTCTGGAAGGATCTGGAAACCAGCCTGCGCCTTCTGAAAACCGACTATATTGACATCTACCAGTTCCATAACCCCTCCTTCTGCCCCAAGCCCGGAGACGGCACAGGACTCTATGAGGCCATGCTGGAGGCCAAAGCCCAGGGGAAAATCCGCTTCATCGGCCTTACCAACCACCGGATCCATGTGGCCCAGGAGGCTGTGGAGTCCGGCCTGTACGATACCCTCCAGTTCCCCTTCTGCTACCTTGCCACAGACAAGGATATCGCCTTAGTAAACCTGTGCAAGGAGAAAAACGTGGGCTTCATCTGCATGAAGGGCCTTTCCGGCGGGCTTATCACCAACTCTGCCGCCGCTTACGCCTGGCAGGCCCAGTTTGACAACACCCTGCCCATCTGGGGGGTGCAGCGGGAAAACGAGCTGGACGAGTTTATCAGCTATATGGAAAACCCGCCTTCCATGGATGATCCCGCCATCAAGGCCGTCATCGACAAAGACCGCAAAGAGCTTATCGGCAACTTCTGCCGGGCCTGCGGATACTGTATGCCCTGCCCTGTGGGCATCACCATCAACCAATGCGCCCGTATGAGCCAGCTCATCCGCCGCAGCCCCTCTGCAAACTGGCTCACCCCGGAGTCCCAGGCCATGATGATGAAGGTGGAAGACTGCCTGGAGTGCGGCCAGTGCAAATCAAAGTGCCCCTACGGCCTGGACACCCCCACCCTCTTAAAGCAGAACCTCACAGACTACAAGGACATCCTCTCCGGCAAAACCGTCATCTAACCGCCAGCTTGGGCCGGGCAAGGGCTTGCCAAAGGACACGGCAAGCCCTCCGGCGCTGCCGCGCCGCCGCCATGCCAGGGGCACGGCGGCCCGGCCCCCCCAACCACCCATACAAGGAGGCGCCCCATGTCAAACCTCATCTATTTCCCAAGCTGCAACTTCACCAAAGCCAGCCCTGAGGCCGCCAAGCGCCTGCAGGCCTGCCTCACAGAAACCATGCCCGCGGCGGGCTGCTGCCGGGTGGACAAAACCCCGGTGACAGAGGAAACTATTGCCGTCTATTTCTGCCAGGCCTGCCGGGAAACCCTGGAGGCCCGGGAAACAAACCGCCCCTCCGTCCAGAACCTGTTCGTATATCTGGATGCCCTGCCAGACTTCCCCTTCCCCGATTACAGCGCCCTCACTGTAAACGTCCAGGACTGCTGGCGGGACAGGGAGCACCCGGAAATCGCGGACGCAGCCCGGAGCCTGCTGCGGAAAATGGGCGTACAAATTGTGGAAATGGCAGAAAACCGGGAAAAATCTGTCTATTGCGGCAACCTGCACTTTGAGCCAAAAAAGGCGGAAAACATTGCCCTGCTGGCACAATACCCAGGCATTCCCCTGTGGCAGATCCCGGAGGAAGCCCAAATCCCCCTGATGAAAGAGCAGTGCGAAAAGTACACCTGCCCCCTCACCGTCACCACCTGCAACCGCTGCACCCGGGGCATCGAGGCCGCCGGCGGCAGCGCCGTCCACCTGGTAGAACTGCTTATGGGTACATATAGTTAAGGCAACCCCAAAAGGAGGAATTCTATGCCCACAATCTGCATGTTCCGGGGTATTAAAATCTATATCAATTGGCGGGAACACCAGCCTCCCCACTTCCATGCCACCTATGGCGGACAAGAGGTCATTGTCTCCATTCGGGATTTAGAAGCTATAGAGGGCGGGCTTCCAAACAAGCAGTTAAAAATGCTGTTGGGCTGGGCCGCGTTCCACCAGGAAGAACTGATGGAAAACTGGCTTCTGGCAGAAAAGCAGCAGGAACTGTTCCCCATCGAGCCTTTACGCTGAGGAGGTGCTTTTATGGCGCATACAGACGCTGCTTTTTCCAAAAGGGTAGAAGAATACCTGGATAAAGGTTTTGACCGCCGAAGCGCAGAATACTTTGCCAGTGGGCGGAAACGCATTGCCGCAGTCAAGGCCAACGATGATTTTTCCCTCACCATATCCTTTGACAGCCAGGAAACCCGCCTTCTGGACTGCAAGCCCTTTTTAAAGCCTGGAACCGTCTTTGCCCCATTCCTGGATCTGGAACGGTTCAAGAAGGTCTATGTGGACAGCGAGCACTGCATCGCCTGGGATATCAACCCGGAAATTGACAGTGAAAAGGTATGGTCAAACAAGGTTGAGTTATGCCCGGATGCCTGCTACATGGACAGCCAGCCCATCTGAAGAGAACATCCCCACAAAACAAACTGCCCCCGGCAGCCGGAAGGCTGCCGGGGGTTTTGCGCTTTAACAAGCTCCTACACAAGCTGGTTATACACGCTGTCAATCTTCCCGCCTTTTATGTACACCCGGGGCACCCGCTTGGACAGGGCGCACACTACCTCGTAATTGATGGTGCCCTCCCAGACTGCCAGATCCTCCGCAGTAACAGCGCTGTCCCCGTCCCGCCCAATAAGGGTGACAATGTCCCCGGGCTTCACAGAGGGCAGGGCGGAAACATCCGCCACCATCTGATCCATGCAGATCCGCCCTAAAATAGGGCACCGCACGCCGCGGATGAGCACCTGCGCCCCGCCGGGAGACAAAAGCCTGGGATAGCCGTCGGCATAGCCCACAGGGATGGTGGCGGCCCGCAGCTCCCTGTCCGCCGTAAAGTCCCGGCCATAGCTGACAGTGGCCCCGGGATACACGGTTTTCACATGGGACACCACCGACCGCAAAGACAGCACCGGCTTAAGGGCAGGCCGCCTGCGCACCTCCCCGGAGGGGTACAAGCCATAGAGAATCACCCCTGCCCGCACCATGTCCAAATGGGAAAGGGGATAGTCCAAAACAGCCCCGGAGTTGGCGCAGTGGCGCAGATCAAAGGAAACCCCCTCCCGCAGAAGGGCTTCCAGCAGCTCCTTAAAGCAGCCAAACTGCCGCATGGTAAAGGCATCGCCCCCCGCCCCCTCGTCGGCAGAGGCAAAGTGGGTGAAGGCTCCCTGGGGATACAGCCCCGGCAGGGTGCAGGCCTCTTTAATCTCCGCCACAGCGCCGCTGTCCCGCTGAAAATCCTGATAGCAGAACCCCAGCCGCCCCATGCCTGTGTCCACCTTAATGTGGGTTTTCACCACAGCCCCGGCCCGCTGGGCATACAGCGACAGCTCCCTGGCATAGTCCAGGGAGAACACGCACTGGGAAATGTCAAACCGGGCCAAGGCCCCGGCCTCCTCCGCCGGGGTAAACCCCAGCACCAGCACCGGCTTTTTAATCCCGCTGTTGCGAAGCTGCAAAGCCTCCTCCATGTTGGAAACGGCAAACCAGTCCGCCCCCAGGGCTTCAAACTCCCGGGCCATGCGCACTGCCCCGTGTCCGTAAGCGTCGGCCTTAATCACGCAGCAAAGCTGGGCGCCCTCCCCGGCGCAGGCCTGCACCGCCTGGAAATCCGCCGCCAGCGCGTCCAAATCGATCTCCGCCCACGTCCGCCTGAGTATCTCCTTCATAGCCTTCAACCGCCCTCCTAAGACCTCGGAACTCCGTTCCGAACCTTGCAAGCCCTTTTGAAAAAGGGCTTGAGCCTAAAACTGATTTTTTATACTATATCTTATGGATATCTTTTGGACGCTCTCTTTGAATAGCCGCCCTGGAATGTAATGAGACAAACCTCATCACCGAGTCCCACGCCGTCCACGCCATTTTGCACGTTAGTTTTTGGATCAAATCTTTTTTTAAAAGGTTTGTGGGGTTTGGGGCAAAGCCCCAAGGCCTTACATGCTAAGCTGCTCCCCGCCGGTATCCTCCCCGTCGGGCAGCGCCCCCAAAGCGGGCAGCTTTTTCCGGTAGCGGCCGGGGTTCTGCAAATCCCCCTCCGCAAAGGGGGCGCAGGAAAGCACCCGCTGGCCCTTTTTCAGGTTCATGGCCTGGACGCCCTGGGTGTTCTTGGTGGTCTTGGAAGCAATAAGCCCCGTGTGGAACAAAAGCATCCTGCCGGAAGAGGCGGTCATCAGCACCTCCCTGTCCTCCGGGAGATACAGCGCGCACACCAGCGGGGACTTATCCGAGTAAGCGTTTAAAAGCTTCCTGCGGTTTGTCTTGGTCTGATAGGCGGAAAGCTCCACCTTGGCGGCCTTGCCGTTTTCAAACACAAACAGCACAAAGCCGCTGTAATCCTTTGTCACCACCATAGCGGCAGCGCGCTCCCCCTCGTCCATCTGGGCCTTTGCCGGAATGTAATCCCCCAGGACGCTGGCCTTGGTGTCGTCGAAGTCAGAGGCCCGCAGTTTATACACCTGGGCCTTGTCAGAAAAGAACAGCAGCTCCGCGGCATTGCTTGACTCCACCTGCCGGGCAATAGCGTCCCCTTCCTTCAGCTTCTGCTCCCCGCTCATGCGCAAAGATTGGGGCGTAATCTTCTTGAAATACCCCTCCTGGGTGAAAAACAGGTGTACCGGGTAATCGGGTATTTCCTCGGAAATTTCCGCCTCCTCCACCTCATCTGCGTACAGCAGCATGGTGCGCCGGGGCTTGCCATATTTTTTGGCGATTTCCGTCAGTTCCGCGATGATAATGTTCCTCACCTTGGTTTTCGAGCCTAGAATCCCTTCCAGCTCCTGAATGTCTTTTTCAAGCTGGCTGGTTTCCTCTGTGCGCTTTAAAATATATTCCCGGTTCAGGTGGCGCAGACGGATTTCCGCCACATATTCCGCCTGCACCTGGTCAATGCCAAAACCTATCATCAGGTTGGGCACCACCTCGGCCTCCTCCTCCGTCTCCCGCACAATTCGGATGGCCTTGTCAATGTCCAGCAAAATGGCCTGCAATCCCAAAAGCAGGTGCAGCTTTTCCTTTTTCTTCCGCAGGTCAAAGTGGGTGCGCCTGCGCACGCATTCCACCCGGAAGGCTGTCCATTCCTCCAAAAGGGCGCGCACCCCCAGCACCCTGGGAGCGCCGGCAATCAGCACGTTAAAGTTGCAGGCAAAGCTGTCCTCCAAAGCCGTCATCTTGTAAAGCTTTGCCATCAGCTTGTCCGGATCCGTCCCCCTTTTCAGGTCTATGGTAATCTTCAAACCCTCCAGGTCGCTTTCGTCCCGGATGTCCCCAATCTCCTTGAGCTTCCCCTGCTTCACCAGCTCCACCACCTTCTCCACAATCACCTCAATGGTGGCGGTGGGGGGAATCTGGGTCACGTCAATGCAGTTCTGCCCCTTGTCATAGGCATAGCGGCTGCGCACCTTAAAGCTGCCCCGGCCCGTCTCATAGATTCTCTCCATCTGGGCCTTGTCAAACACCAGCAGCCCGCCCCCAGGGAAATCCGGGGCCTGCAGGGTTTCAAACAAGTCCGCCTGGGGATCCCGCAGCAGGGCAATGGCGGTTTTGCACACCTCCGTAAGGTTAAAGGGGCAGATATTGCTGGCCATGCCCACAGCAATGCCTGTGTTGGCATTCACCAGCACTGTGGGGAACCCCACAGGCAGCAGCACAGGCTCCTGCATGGTGCTGTCATAGTTGTCCACAAAGTCCACAGTGTCCCGGTCAATGTCCTTGAAAAGTTCTTTGCTGACATCGTCCAACCTTGCCTCTGTATACCGGGGGGCGGCCCAGGCCATGTCCCGGGAATAAAACTTGCCAAAGTTTCCCTTGCTGTCCACAAAGGGGTGCAAAAGCGCCTCATAGCCCCGGGAAAGCCGCACCATGGTGTCGTAAATGGCAGTGTCCCCATGGGGGTTCAGCTTCATCACCTCGCCCACAATGGTGGCGCTTTTTTTCCGGCCCGGCCCCAAAAGCCCCATTTTATACATGGTGTATAAAATCTTCCGGTGGGAGGGCTTAAACCCGTCAATCTCCGGGATAGCCCGGCTTAAAATCACGCTCATGGCGTAGGGCATAAAGTTTTTCCGCAGGGTTTCCCCCACGTCCTGCTCCACAATCTCCCCCGCCCCGGCAATATACCCCTTTGCCTTCGGCGCTTTAGGCTGCTTTTTCTCTCTCTTTCCTGCCATCTGCTTCACTCCTCTGGGTTGGGCTGCCGCCCAAACCTGCTTTAAGAAACTTTTTTAAGGAAAAAGTTTCTTAAAAATCTTCAAAAACCTTTCCCCTGCCCACGCCGCCGGTTTACATGTAGACCATGCCCTCGCCCAGGCCCATCTCGCTGCGGGTCTTAAAGCCAAACCTTTTGTAAAAGCTTTCCCGGCCCGGGGAAGCCCCCAAATACGCCCGCAAATCGGGGCTTGCGCTTTTGCATTTTTCAATCTGCCCCACCAGCCGCTTCACAATGCCGCTGCCAATGCCCTGCCCCTGGTACTGCGGGTCAACCATCACGTCCTGCACGTACAGGAAAATGGTCCCGTCCCCGATAAGCCTGCCATAGCCCACAAGCTTTCCACCCTCATAGGCGCACACCCCATAGAGTGTGTGGGCAAGGGCTTCTTCCACCAGGGCCTCCTCCCGGGCGCCCCAACCAACCTTCTCCGTCAGCCCGTTAAATTCCCGCGCCGAAACGCGCCCTTCCTGAAACTCTATCATCCTTTCCCCTTTCCTATAACGCCTTCCCACGTGCCAACGGGAGCACGTACAGCACGCGCTGGCTCACGTCAGCGCGGAACCTCGTTCCGCGGCGAAAAACTTCCACCCATCAGCAGGCGGAACGCCTGCGCTCCGCGTCTTGGGTGCAGCGTCACGCTGCTAGCTCACATCCAAATCATCCAGATATTCATTCCCATGCAGCGCGATATACTCCTTGCGCCCGTCCAGATCATTTCCCTCAAAGAGGTCGAAAAGCTGGGCGGTACGCTCCGCCTCCCCGGGGTTCACCTTAATCAGCCGCCGGGTAGCGGGGTTCATGGTGGTCAGGCTCATCATGTCCGGCTCGTTCTCGCCCAGGCCCTTGCTGCGCTGGATGGTCACCTTTTTCCCCTCCAGCTTCTTTAAAAACCGGGCCTTCTCCTGCTCGTCATAGGCAAAATACGTCTCGTCTTTGGCGGTAATCTCATATAGGGGCGACTCCACAATATACACCTTCCCCGCCTCAATCAGCGCCGGGGTCAGCCTGTAGAGCATGGTCAGCACCAGGGTGCGGATCTGGAAGCCGTCCACGTCCGCGTCTGTGCAGATAATCACCTTGGACCACCGCAGGCTGCCCATGTCGAACACCCCTAAATTCTTGTTGGCCTTGGATTTCACCTGCACCCCGCAGCCCAGCACCTTAATCAGGTCTGTAATAATCTCGCTTTTAAAAATCCTGTCATAGTCTGCCTTCAGGCAGTTGAGGATTTTCCCCCTGATGGGCATAATAGCCTGGAAGTTGGAGTCCCTTGCCTGCTTCACAGAGCCTAAGGCCGAGTCGCCCTCCACAATGAAAAGCTCCCGCTCATGCACGTCCTTCGAGCGGCAGTCCACAAACTTCGCCACCCGCCCGGTAATATCCATCTTGCCGGTCAGCTTGCTCTTGATGTTCAGCCTGGTCTTTTCCGCGTCCTCCCGGCTGCGCTTGTTAATCAGCACCTGGCTGCAAATCTTTTCCGCATCCAGGGGGTTCTCAATGAAATAAACCTCCAGGTTGTGCCGCAGCATCTCCACCATGGCCTCCTGGATGCCCTTGTTGGTAATAGCCTTCTTGGTCTGGTTCTCATAGGAGGTCTGGGTGGAAAAGGAGGAAATCACAATCACCAGGCAGTCCTCCACGTCCTGATAGGTAATCTTCCCCTCGCTTTTGTTATACTTGCCGTTCTGCTTCAAATACGCGTCAATCTGGTACACAAAAGCGTTGCGCACCGCCTTGTCCGGCACGCCCCCGTGCTCCAGCCAGCTTGAGTTGTGGTAATATTCCGTCACATGCACCTGGTTGGAAAAGGCCGCCGCCACGTTGATTTTCGTGTTGTACAGGGCCATGTCCTCCCTGTCCCGCACCTTTTTCTCGCTCTGCCAAAGCTGCACCTGGGTCAGGCCGTTGTCTCCCAGCAGCTCCCGGGCATGATCCAAAATGCCGTTTTCATAGCAGAAATCCGTCTCCTCAAACACCCCGGGGGCTGTCTCGTTGCGGAAATGGAAAGTAACCCCGGCGTTCACAACAGCCTGCCGCTTTAAAATGTCCCTATAATAGTCGGCGGAAATGTTAATGTCTGTAAACACCTGCAGATCCGGCTTCCATCTGATAATGGATCCTGTGTCCTTCTTCTTGTAAGGCTCCTTCTGCAGGCCCCCCACATTCTCGCCCTTCTCAAAGTGGAGGGTATAGCGGAAGCCGTCATAGCGGATATCCGCGTCCATATATTCCGAGGCATACTGGGTGGCGCACAGCCCCAGGCCGTTTAGCCCCAAAGAAAAGTCATAGTGCCCCCCGTCGTCATTGTTGTTATATTTTCCCCCGGCATACAGCTCGCAGAACACCAGCTCCCAGTTATATTTCTCTTCTTTTTTGTTATAATCCACCGGGATGCCCCGGCCATGATCCTCAATCTGCACCCCATAGTCCAGAAACCGGGTAACCGTAATCTCCGAGCCATAGCCCTGCCGGGCCTCGTCAATGGCGTTGGAGAGGATTTCAAACACCGAGTGCTGGCACCCGTCAATGCCGTCCGAGCCGAAAATCACCGCGGGCCGCAGCCGCACCCGGTCTGCCCCCTTCAGGCTCTGTATGCTGTCGTTGCCATAGGCTGGTTTTTTCGCCATGCCAGTAAACCTCCTGTCCCGCAAGAAAAGCCTGCTGCAAAGCCAGAAGCTCTGCAACAGGTCGTTTTCCTACCGCTATTTTCAGGGTGTTCCGTCCGGGCCGGCGGGGCTTCGCCCCACACCCCACAAGCCCTTTTTCAAAAGGGCTTGACCCTAAAAGAATCTGGAATTTCCAAAGCCCGCCTGTCCTTCTGCCATAGGCCCAGCAGGCACCCTAAAAGCAGGCAAACGTGTTGGGGGTGCAGGGGGAATTATTCCCCCTGCCGGGGTTCGGGGCGGGAAGCCCCGGGGCCTTCTTCCCCGTCAGGGGCAGGCAGGGCCTCAGGCTCTTCCTCCGGCTCCTCCAAGGCAGGTTCGGCAGAGCCGCCGGGCAGCAGGTTCCCGGACATAACCTCCAAAAACGCTTCCGCGTCCAGCTTTTCCTGCTCAAACAGCACGCCTGCCAGCCTGTGCAGCTCATCCATATGCTCCTTGAGGATTTCCTCTGTCTGCTGGTAAGCAGTGGAAATAATCCGCTGGATCTCTCCGTCTATCTCCGAAGCGGTCTGCTCGGAATAATTGCTCACATGGCCCATTTCCTTGCCCAGGAAGGGGTTAGAGCCGTCCTGGCCATAGGTGATAGGCCCAAGCTTGTCGCTCATGCCATACTTTGTTACCATGGCTCGCACAATCTTGGTGGCCCGCTCAATGTCGTTGGACGCCCCGGTGGAAATGTCGTCCAGCACCAAAGCTTCCGCCACCCGGCCACCCAGAAGGACAATCAGCTCCTCCAGCATTTCGTTGCGGCTCTTATACGATCTGTCCTCTGTAGGCAGGTGCATGGTATAGCCCCCTGCCATGCCCCGGGGGATAATGGAAATCTGGTGCACAGGATCCTGGGTCTTGCAGTAGTAGGAAGCAATGGCGTGGCCTGCCTCATGGTAGGCGGTCAGCTTCTTTTCCTTCTCCGTCATCACCCGGCTCTTTTTCTCTGTGCCCACCACCACCTTGATGGTGGCCTCCTCAATCTCTTCCATGGTAATGGCCTTGCGGTTCTTCCTGGCGGAAAGGAGGGCCGCTTCGTTTAACAGGTTCTCCAAATCAGCCCCTGTAAAGCCAGCGGTAGACTTGGCAATGGTGGAAAGCACCACGTCCGGGGCCAAAGGCTTGCCCTTGGCGTGTACCCGCAAAATCTCCTCCCGGCCCTTAATGTCCGGAGAGCCTACCATCACCTGCCGGTCAAAGCGGCCCGGCCGCATCAGGGCCGGATCCAGGATATCCGGGCGGTTGGTGGCGGCAATCATAATCACGCCTTCGTTGGCGCCAAAGCCGTCCATCTCCACCAGAAGCTGGTTCAAGGTCTGCTCCCGCTCGTCGTGGCCGCCGCCCAGGCCCGCGCCGCGCTGGCGCCCCACCGCGTCAATCTCGTCAATAAAGATAATGCAGGGGCGGTTCTTCTTGGCCTTGTCAAACAGATCCCGGACGCGGGAAGCGCCCACGCCCACGAACATCTCCACAAAATCAGAGCCGGAAATGGAAAAGAAGGGAACCCCTGCCTCCCCTGCCACAGCCCGGGCCAGCAGGGTTTTGCCTGTGCCCGGAGGGCCAACCAGCAGCACGCCCTTGGGGATCCGCGCCCCCAGGGTGTTATACTTTGCAGGGTTCTTTAAAAACTCCACAATTTCTCTAAGCTCTTCCTTTTCCTCGTCGGCCCCGGCCACGTCGGCAAAGGTGGTCTTGCGCTTCTCGTCGCTCATCTGCTTGACCTTGGCCTTGCCGAAGTTCATCTGCTTGTCGCCGCCGCCCATGCCCCCCAGGTGCCGCATCATGAACACCCAAAAGAAAATCAGCGCGCCGAACAGCAGCAGGGTGGGCAGAAGGCTTATCAGCCAGCTTGTTTCCGCCGGGCGGATAATGTCCTGCACCATCTTCTTGTCCGGGTGGGCCGCGTTATAGGCGGCAATGTCATCGCTGGCGTCCCGGTAGAACAGATCCACGCTGGGCAAAGCAAAGCCCACCTTGGTGGGGTTGTTTCCCTCCAGGGTCAAAAGCATCTCCCCAGTGCCCAGGTTCAACTGGTACTCCGCCACCTGCCCCCTCTCAAAGAGATCCAGAATGTCGGAATACTTGTAGGTTTCCTGCTGGCTCCCGCTGTTTCTGAACAGGAAGAAGATGATAAAGAGCACCACCACCGGAATCCCCGCGTACAGCAGCATGTTGCGCAGCCTTCTCTTGTTACCGTCCAAAGCTCGTCCTCCTAAGTTACTAAACTTTCGTTACACATGTTTCTATATAATATGCCCCCTGCCTTATTCGTACACCTGGGGTTTTAGAACCCCCACAAAAGGCAGGTTGCGGTATTTTTCCGCGTAATCCAGCCCATAGCCCACAATAAAGGCGTCGGGTATCACAGAGCCAACATAGCTTGCCTGCACGTCCACCTCCCGGCGATCGGGCTTGTCGAAGAGGGTGCATACCCGGATGCTGTTGGGGTTCCGGCCTTCCAGCAGCTCCATCAGGTAGTGCAGGGTTTTGCCGCTGTCCAGAATGTCCTCCACCACAACAATATCATACCCCTCCAGGGGCAGGGTTAAATCCATGTTTATTTTTACCACCCCAGAGGTTTTCACCCCAGAGCCATAACTGGACACTGCCATAAAGTCAATGCGGGCCGGGATGGAAATCGACCGCATCAAGTCCGCCATAAACACCACAGAGCCTTTTAAAACGCTTATCAGCAAAAGGTTTTTGCCCTGATAGTCCCGGCTGATCTCCTGGCCGATGCGCTCCACCATCACAGCAATCTGCCGCTCGGTAAACAATACGTCCTCAATATCCTCCAGCATTTCCAGTTTTTCCTTCATTTTCCCTCTCCCCTTTTTCCCGTCACGCCTTAACAGTAACCATCAGCGCGTCTTTTCCTCTTTCTGCCCCAAAGCCCTCCGCCGGGCCTATTCCCTCGCAGAACACGATCTGCCCGGAAAGCTCCAGCAAAAGAACCCTGTCCCTGGCCCAGGGCGGCACGCCTTTTTCCCGCAGCACCTGCTTCAAGGGCTTGGAAAGCCCCCGGCCCCTGGGGGAAAACCTGTCCCCCGGCCTCCTGGTGCGCACGAAAAGCTGCCCGGCCTGGCCTTTAGGGTATATTGTAGCATAGTCCAGCCCGTTTTTGAATAACAAATTTTGAATTTTTCCGCTGTTTTGGCTGTTTTCGCCGGAAATTTTTGTGAGAACCAGCCCTTTCCCCCCGGGCAGCAGGGTTTCCCCCAGTCCCACGGGCAGGGAAAAGCCCTCCGTCCCTGCCAAATCCCCCGCAAAAAACAGCCCCAGCCCGCTTTGGGCCTGCACGCCTCCGGGCAAGGAAAGCCCCCCGTCACAGGCAAGCAGCTTTTCCGCCAGGGCCACATGCTTTTCCTCCAGGTCATGGCACCCTGCCGCAGTGAGATACTGCCGCAGCGCCCGGCTTCTCAGGCTTTCATGGGCGCAAAGCAAAGCCTCGCAGCACAGCCCGAAAGGCCTTCTGGCTTCCTCCAAAAACCTTGCGGCCTCCCCCTCCAGAAAATCCCTGTCCAGGGAAAGCTGCTCCATGGCCCTGCCGCAGGCCTCCAGGAACCGGGGGTTCAGCTCCTTCAAAACAGGCACTGCCTGGCGCCGCACCCGGTTGCGGGCATAGTCCAGGGAGAGGTTGCTGCTGTCCGTCACAAAGCTCAAGCCATGCCTTTCGCAGTACGCCTCCACCTCCCGGCGGCCCACTCCCAAAAGGGGCCGGATAACCTTCCCCCGCCTTTTGGGTATGCCGCACAGCCCGGCGAGGGAAGCCCCCCGGCACAGGTGCAAAAGCAATGTTTCCGCGTTGTCGTCCGCTGTGTGGGCGGTACAGATGCAGTCCTGCGCCCCTGGTGCCAGGGAATCAAAAAAAGCATAGCGAACCTGGCGGCCGCATTCCTCCAGCCCCAGGCCCCTTTCCCGGGCAAGCTTTCCCACATCCGTCTGCAAAACCCGGATTTCCACCCCCATCTCCCGGGCAAAGTCCCGGGCAAAGGCTTCGTCCCCGTCGCTTTCCGCCCCCCGCAGGCCGTGGTTCACATGGGCTAAAAGCAGGCGCTCCCGCCCCACCTGCCCCAAAAGCCAGTGGGCCAGGGCCGTAGAGTCCGCCCCCCCGGAAAAGCCCGCCACCACCCGGCCCTGTAAGGGCAGCAGGGCCGGGTCGGCCTGCCGCAGGGATGTTTCCGCCTTATTCATGCCGGATAACCTCCCGGGCCGTAAAGCGCATAAATTCGCCCTGCCAGTGGGTGAGGATGGTTTTCGTCTCCCCATGGCGGTTTTTCGCCACAATAATCTGGCACTCATTCTGATCCGCATTCTCGTCCGGCACATCCATGCCGGTCTGGTAATAGTTTTCCCTATGGAACAAAAGCACAATGTCCGCGTCCTGTTCAATAGAGCCGGAGTCCCGCAGATCCGACAGCATGGGGGTCTTGTCGGCCCGCTGGGTGTTGGCCCGGGAAAGCTGCGCCATGGCCACCACCGGGATGTTCAAATCCTTTGCCATCAGCTTTAAGCTTCTGGTAATCTCTGAAATCTCCTGCACCCGGTTGTCAATCCGCTTGGGGCTGTTCATAAGCTGCAAATAGTCCACAATAATAATGTCCACATCTTTCAGCCGCCGCACCTTGGCTTTCATCTCCGGCACCGTAATGCCTGGGGCGTCGTCAAAATAGAGGTTTGCTTTGCTTAAAATGTCCCCGGCTTCAATGAGCCTGGCCCATTCCTCGTTTGTCAGCTCCCCTGTGCGCAGCTTGCTGCCCTCCACCCGGGCCTCTGAGGAAAGCAGCCGGGCCGCAAGCTGTTCCTTGCCCATTTCCAGGGAAAAGAAAGCCACCCGCCGCCCTGCCGCCACAGAGATGTGCCGGGAGATGTTCAGGCCAAAGCTGGTTTTGCCCATGCCGGGCCTTGCCGCCAGAATAATCAGATCCGAACGGTTCAGCCCGGTAATCACAGTGTCCAGCTCCCCAATGCCTGTGGGCAGCCCCTTATATTTGTCCTTGTCCGCAGAATTAAGCTGGTCAAGCCTGTCAAAGGTGTCTAAAAGGATTTCCCGCACAGGCTGAAGCCCGATGGTACTTTTCCCTTGGCGGATGTCGAAAATACGCTGCTCGGCGGCATCCAGCAAAATAGAGGACTCCTCCGCCCCTTCGCTGGCGTCGTCCAGAATCCGCCTTGCCGCCTGCATCAGGGTGCGCACATCGAACTTATCCCGCACAATTTTGGCATATGCCTCCACGTTGCTGATAGAGGGCACAATCTGCACAAGCTGCGCCAGATACACCTTCCCCGTATCCTCGTCGAACCCCTCATATTCGTGAAGCTTTTCCAGCACCGTCACAAAGTCCACCGGCTGGCCTAAGGTAAACATCTCCAGCACAGTTTCATAAATCTGCCGGTTCGTCTCCCCGTAGAAAAACTCTGCCCTGGGCAGAATCTCCGCCACTGTCGGCAGGCAGGAGGAATCCAGTAGCACCGCCCCTAAAACGCTCTGCTCTGCCTCCAGGTTAAAGGGCACCCGCAGCCCCGGCTGGGCCTGGGTGTCCAGATATCCCGTCTCAAAATCCATGCGCCCCTCCAAGACCGTGGAACTCCGTTCCACACCTTGCAACCCCTTTTGAAAAAGGGGTTGACCCTAAAACCTATTTCACTATCTTTATTTCTCTGCCCTTTGGGGCACAGTCACCCCCATCAGGAGCATCCTTCCTTAAACCATCCGCACCATGCACAGCGGGAACCGCAGCCATTTCCGCCCGGTTCCCACCCTGTAAATCTTTTTCCCGCGCCGTCTCCGGAATCACCCAGGGTGCGCGACGGCCCGCCTGAAAAGTTCTCCTCTCACGTTCCCCGCATCTCAGGTCAAGCGTTACGCTTGCCGGGAGCAACCCAAAGCACGCGGCATCCCATTAAGCGCGGTACAACGTAACGCAGCGAACTCATTCCGCAAACCAGCGCGCAGCGTATGCGTCGCGCGCGTCCCCGCGTCTTGGGTTAAGCGTCACGCTTACGCTTGCTCGCAGACGGCGACGCTCATGGTGGCGGAAATGCCGTTATAGAACTTCACGTCGAAATTATACGTACCAAAGGCTTTGATGTCGCCCTCCAGCACAATCTTCTTTTTGTCCACCTCCACATGAAGCTGCCTGCCAATCTCCTGGGCAATCTCCCTGGCTGTGACGGAACCGAAAATCTTCCCGCCCTGGCCTGCCTTGGCATAGATTTTAACGGTCTTGCCCTTTATGGCCTCCGCGTTCTTCTTTGCCTGCTCTGTCTCCGTCTTGATTTTATACTCCTTGGCAGCTTCCGCGTTCTTCAGTTCGTTCATGGCCTGGGCGTTTGCCTCCTTGGCAAGCTTCCGGGGCAGCAGGAAATTCCTGGCATACCCGTCAGACACATTGCAAAGCTCGCCTTTCTTCCCAATGGACTTCACGTCCTGCAATAAAACTACCTTCATGTTTCTTTCTCCCTTCCGTTCCGGTTATTTGGATTCCGTACTAACCTCCGCAAGCTTCTGATCCAGCGCCCGCAGCAGGGAACGCTTGGCGTCCTGCATACTGATATTTTTAATCTGCGCCCCGGCCATGGTCAGGTGCCCGCCGCCGCCGAATTCCTCTAAAATAAGCTGCACGTTCACATCCCCCAGGCTCCGGGCGGAAATGCTCACGTCTGACCCCACCTTGTACAGCACAAAGGAAGCCCGCACCCCCAGGATGGTCAAAAGCTCGTCTGCGGCCTGGGCCGCCGCCACCCGCAAGTCCTCATATTCCCAGGTGGAGGTGGCAATGGCACAGCCCATGTAAATCTCCGCCCCAGAGACAAGCTGGGCCTTCTGCTTGTAGTTGTCCAGGGTGCTGGAAAACAGCTTTTTCACTGCCACTGTGTCCGCTCCCCGCCTGCGCAGGTAAGCGGAGGCCTCAAAGGTGCGCACGCCGGTTTTCAGCACAAAGTTCTTGGTGTCCAGCATAATGCCGGATAAAAGCGCCTCCGCGTCCACCCCGTCAATGGCGGAACCTTTGATATACTGCACCAGCTCCGTCACCATCTCCGAGGCAGAGCTGGCATAAGGCTCGTGGTAGAAAATCAGCGCGTTTTTAATGTGGGAAACCATCATCCTGTGATGGTCAATCACCACCACCCGCATGGCCCGCTGCAAAAGCTCGTGGCTCTCCACAAAGTTTACAGAATGGGTGTCCACCACAATCAGCAGCGACTTGTCCGTAACCGACTGCAGGGCTTCCAGGGGGCTGATAAACACATCCTCCTCCGGGTAAGCGTCCGCCACCATGTCTGCCACCGGGGCCGCCAGAGTGCGCGCCCTGTCAATGACAATATGCACCGGCTTCTCCAGGCCTTTTCTGATAACGGCCCACATACCCACAGCCGCGCCCACGCTGTCCAAATCAGAATTCTTGTGGCCCATGACAAACACCTTGTCGCTGGCCCGCACATGATCCGTCAGCGTGGCGGCAATCACCCTGGTGCGCACCTTGTCCCGCTTCTCCACGCCCTTTGACAGCCCGCCGAAGAACTCGTATGTATCGCCCTCCGAACGCACTGCCACCTGGTCGCCGCCCCGGCCCAAAGCCATGTCCAGGGCCTGCCTTGCCCAGCGCTCGCTTTGGGCAATGTCAGAGGCCCCCCGGCCCACGCCGATGGAAACGGTGGCGCTCATATTGTTCTTGCTGTTTTTCACTTCCCGCACCTCGTCCAGCACCCGGAAGCGCTTCTTTTTCGCCTCCTCGATGTGGGCGTCGTCGGTTAAAAACAGATACCGCCCGTTGCTCAGGCGCCGGATAAAGCCGCCCATCTCCCCGGAAACCCACACGCGCAGGGCAGACTCCACCCCAGCGGTAATGCGGGACTCCTCGTCCCCCAGGCTGTCCCGGATAAGCTCATCCCGGTTGTCAAAGGCGGCAAGGCACACCACCGGCCGCTTCTCCCGGTATTCCTTGTTCACAGCCTTAAAGTAGGTGTCGTCCACAAAGTACAGAAGATACCCTTCCTCCGCCCTTGCGCCATATACCGTATACTCCCGGCCCCGGTAGGCCACAGCCGCGCCCCGTTCCCCCATCACCTGCCGGAAGGTCTTGGGGTAGATATACTTTAAAACATTCTCCCCCTGGTAGGCCCCGCCCCGGCAGAGGGACTGCACAAAGGCGGCGTTTGCCCACACAATGTCCCCCGCCGGGGCCACCACAGCCACAGGCAGGGCAAATTCCTGGAAAGCCCGCTCCTCCTCGGCAGACAGCACCCGCTTCACGCTGCGCACCGTTGTGGTGATGTTCCGGCGGTACAGATAGTCAGAAACAGCCACCGCCAAAACGGAAACCGCCGCCGCTGTACCCTCAATGATAAACAGCACTCTGCTGTGGGGCAGGCTCAGCACCGCCATAGCCGCCATAGCCGCCGCCATCAGGTAGAACAGCGGCGATATAACCCAAACTTTTTTCCTCCGCACCTTCCTCCGCCCTCCTTCAGATGGCCCTCAAGCTTTGGGGGCTTCCAGGCTCTCGCCGCACAAGACCGTGGGACTCCGTCCCACCCCCTGCAAACCTTTTTGAAAAAAGGTTTGATCCAAAAACTAACCTTCCTGTTTTCTTAAAAACTGTGTGCTGTATACATTGGCTCCCCGAATTGCCCGCCCGTCGGCGGGCGGGCACAGTCCCGCACCCAAACACAAAGTTTTTTGAAGATTCTTAAGAAACGTTTTTACAAAAAAGTTTCTTAAGCCGCCGGAGGCAAAACCAACGGCAGCTTTGCATAAAACGCGCTGGCTCGTGTAAGCCGCGAAAACTCTTTTCGCGGCGAATGGCCTACACCTAGCAGTGAGCAGCGAATGCGCTGCGAACGTCCCCGCGTCACAGATGCAACGTTACGTTGCTATACCTCCATCAAAATGGGCAGGATCATGGGGCTGCGCTGGGTCTTGCGGTACACATACCGGGAAAGCTCATCCTTCACGTTCTGCTTCAAAGTGCCCCAGTCCCGCACATGGCGGTCGGCGCAGTCCTCCAGCACCCGCTCCACCAGCTTGCGGGCCTCCTCCATCATGGCTTCCGATTCCCGCACATACACAAAGCCTCTGGAGACAATGTCCGGCCCCGCGGCCACATGGCCCGTCTCCGCCTCCAGGGAGCACACCGCCACAATCAGGCCGTCCTCCGCCAGGTGCTTCCGGTCCCGCAGCACAATGCTGCCCACATCGCCCACGCCCAGGCCGTCCACCATCACGTCCCCGGCAGGCACGTCCCCAATCTGCCGCATGTAGTCCTCGTGGATTTCCAAAGCGTTGCCGATGTTGCCGATAAAGATATTTTCCTTGGGCATACCCATGGAAACCGCCAGCCCCGCGTGCTTCTGCAGGTGCTTTTGCTCCCCATGGACGGGGATGAAAAATTTCGGCTTTGTCAGGGCCTGCATCATCTTCAGTTCTTCCTGGCAGGCGTGGCCTGAAACATGCACCTCATACATTGTCTCATAAATCACCGTGCAGCCCTGCTTTAACAGTTCGTCCACCACTGTGCCCACAGTCTTTTCGTTGCCGGGGATGGGCCGGGCCGACAGGATAATAAAGTCATTGGGGTTAATGGAAACCTGCCTGTGGTCGGAAAAAGCCATGCGGGTTAAAGCCGACATCGGCTCCCCCTGGCTGCCTGTGGTAATCAGTACAATCTGCCCCGCCTCATAGCGGTTTATCATGCTGATGTCAATCAGCACCCCGGCAGGCACGTCCAGATACCCCAGCTCGCTGGCAATGCCAATGACATTTATCATGCTGCGGCCGGAAAGGGCCACCTTCCTGCCATATTTTACCGCGCAGTTGATAATCATCTGCACCCGGCTGATGGAGGAGGCAAATGTGGCCACAATAATCCGCTTGCCCTCGGCCCGCATGAACAGGGAATCCAGGGAGTTGTTCACCGTCTGCTCTGTCTGGGTATACCCCGGGCGCTCAGCGTTGGTAGAGTCTGCCAGCAGGGCCAGCACCCCTTCCTTTCCCAGCTCCGCGAACCGGGCCAAATCGATCATAGCCCCCTCGGCAGGGGTAAAGTCAATCTTAAAGTCTCCTGTATGCACCAGCACCCCCGCCGGGCTGTGGATAGCCAGGGCCACCGCGTCGGCAATGGAGTGGTTCACGTGTATCAGCTCCACCCGCATACAGCCCATGGGGATATGGGAGCCTGCCGGGGTCACGTGAAGCTGGGCAGAGCCAGTCAGCCCATGCTCCTTCAGCTTCCCCTCAATCAGCCCGATGGTCAGCGCTGTGCCGTACACAGGCACGTTCAGCTTTTTCAGCAGGTAGGGCACCGCGCCAATGTGATCCTCGTGCCCGTGGGTAATCACCACGCCCCGGATTTTGTCCCGGTTCTTCTCCACAAAGGTGAAGTCCGGAATCACCATGTCAATGCCCAGCATTTCCTCGTCCGGGAAAGAAAGCCCGCAGTCCACAATGAACATGTCCTCCTGGCACTCGTAAAGGGTGAAGTTCTTGCCAATCTCGTTCAGCCCGCCCAAAAAGTATGCCCGGATGGCAGGCTTCTGGGAGCGCCTGCCCCGCCCGTTCCGGCTTCCCCGCTTGTTCTGCTGGGGAGGCGGGAAAGCTTTTGCCGCCCCCTGCTGCTGCGAGAGGGCAATAGGCGCGCTGCCAATGGAGGGCCGCTTTGCCTTGCCCCGGGCCTCGCCCTTGGGCCTGGCTTCGTTCTTGGGGCGAGTGTCATTTTTCGGCCGGGCCTCTCCCTTCGGCCTGGCTTCCCCTTTGGATCGTGCTTCTGTTTTCCGCTGATCCGCCTTCTGCCGCCCCCTGCCGGGCCACCAGTTCTTCTGCCCCTCCTGCTGCTGGGGCCTTCTGGGGCCTGCTATCTTTCCAATGCGGGGCGTTTCCCCCGTCCCGCCCGAAGCCTTCTCCGCCTTGGGCAGGGGCCTGTTATTCTTTTTTCCGTTTTCTGCCACTTCTTTTCCTCCTAATTATCATGCTCAAGCGGTTTCTCATCAGCAAGCGGCTTTGCCGCCGGTTCCAAAGGGGTTTTCCGCCCCTTTGCAAACCGCGCCGGCTGTTACGCCAGCCTGCCCTGGAAATACGCTTACCGTAACAGGGCTTTTCAGTATCTTTCCGCCCTTTGCGTCTGCGGATGCACGGAAGGATGTCGGCGCAAAAACCTTTCGCGCGCATAAAAAAGGAAGCACAAAACCGGGGCCTGCCCTCCCTGCCTGCAAGCAGGGACAGAAGCGGGCCGAAAAGCCGCCTTTTCACCTGATCGCCCCGCCCGGGGCCATCCTTCACGTTTTCCGTATCTATACACATGCGGCAGCAGCCGCAGTCATGCCGTTTCCATGCAGGGAAATCCTGCCACTATTCTTATTGTACTCTATCCCGGGCCTTCCTGTCAAGCGCCCTGCCCTCTGCAATACAGCATAGGCGGCTCTCCCGGGTTTTATGCGGGACAAACCCTAAAACAGCAGATCATAATTCACCGGGGTGTAAAACAGCCGGCGCGCCTCCTCCGGATCGGCGGTCTGGCCCAGCACCCACATCAGCTTTGTCACCGTGGATTCCAGCGTCATGTCATAAGGCTCCAGCAGGCGGTAGCGCTCCTTCACCCTGTGCCCCACTTGGTACACAGAAAGGTCGCTGCCCTCCTGGGGCACCTGGGTGGCCAGCACTACCGTTTTGCCCGCCTTCACCAGCATGTCAAGCTGCTGGAGGTACGCATCCGGAATGCCTCCCACCCCATAGCTTTCGATAATCAGCCCGTCACACCAGGCCCCCAGGGCGGAAAAGGCCTCTGGGGAAAGGCCAGGAATCAGCTTCAGCAGGGCCACCCGGTCGTTAAGCTTCTTCGTGAACACAGGCTTCCCCGTCTCCCCGCAGGGCAAAAAGCGCACCACCCGGCTGTCCCGTATCTCCGCCAAATCGGGAAAATTGATGCTGGAAAAAGCGTTATAGCTTTTTGTCCTGGTTTTCCTGGCCCGCGTCCCGGCAATCACATGGCCCCCAAAGACAATGCACACCCCGCTGTCCCCGCAGCTTGCAAACCGCAGGCTGTCCAGCAGGTTCTGCCTGGCGTCGGTATCCTCCCGGTCAATGGGCTTCTGGGCGCCGGTGAGCACAATAGGCTTGCGGGTGCCCTGGATGAGGTAGGACAAAGCCGCGCCGGAGTATGCCAAGGTATCGGTGCCGTGGCAAATCACAAACCCATCGTAGCGGTGATAGTTTTCTTCCACCACCCCCGCCAGCTCCAGCCAATGGCTGGGGGTGATATTGGTGCTGTCAAGGTTCATGGGCTGAACCGCGTCCACCTGGCAGAACGTCCTGGCGTCCGGCACCCGGCCCAGCAGCTCCTCCGGCGGCAGGCCCGGGGCCAGCCCCCCTTCTGTTTTCGTGGAGGCGATGGTGCCTCCTGTGGCAATCAGCAAAAGCTTTTTCATACTTGCGCCTTTCCCCATATTATATAGTATGATGCAGGGCAGTCATTTCCTAAAAGTTACAATAGGTTACAAAGATGACAACTTGTTTACAAAACGCCCCTCTTTTTCCAAAAAATCGACCCATTTTACCATCATTCACAGTTTGTTCACAACTCGTTTTGCAGGATTTTTTGTGCCATCCTGCATTTTGCCTGTCTGCCCGGCAGAAGCCCCAAACTCGAATTTTTGTTCCAAACCCCCTTGCGCTTTCCCCCTTCATCTGCTATACTGAAAGCAGAACATCTGTTTGAAAGGAGATCCTGCCATGGAAACGAAGCGCATCCCCTGGGAAAAAGCCCAGTTTTTTTTGACAGAGGGCGGCGGCCTCCCCCAGGACAACCCGCCCCCGGAAGCCGCCCTCCGGCTGCTGCGGCTGGCCGTCCGGCAGGAGCTGACCCCCCGGCAGCGGCAGTGCGTGGAGCTGTACTTTTTCCAGGGCATGACCATGGAGGAAGCAGGCAAAGCCCTGGGCATCGGCAAGGCCACAGTGTGCAGGCATTTGCAAAAGTCCAAAAAGCGCCTGGGCCGCGCCCTGTCCTATAGCAAACGCACTTGAAAATCCCGAAAAACGGCCCATGCGCCCGCAGGCCAGCCGGGTACATGGGCCGCAATATCATTATGAAATCTTCAAAGAAGCATTTATTTGAGAAGAATCAATATAGTACAGTTTCAATAAATCAAAAGTTTTGTCCACTTTTTCAAAAGTGGTGGGGGTGGAGGGGGCAAAGCCCCTTCCCCGCCGGAGGCCAGCCTCAGTTTTCCAGATCCTTCAGCTCCTCAATCTCCTTTTTGTCCACCTTCACCCTGCCGTCCCGCAGCACCTTCACCTGGTCGGCATGGAACACCTTGGGCGCCGCGTCCGGATCCTTGTCCAGCCGCACAGTAAGCTTGCGGGTCAGCAGGTTCGTGTCTATCACAACGCCCTTGCCGTCCGGGGTGGACACCAAAGCATTCACCTTGGGGGTGGTGCGCAGCAGATCCTGGTAGGCCTCCTGCTCATATTTCAGGCAGCACATCAGCCGCCCGCAGGTGCCGGAAATCTTCACCGGGTTCAGGGACAGGCCCTGTTCCTTTGCCATTTTAATGGAAACAGGCTGGAAGCCGCCTAAAAAGGAGCCGCAGCAGAAGGGCCTGCCACAGATCCCCATGCCCCCCAGCATTTTGGCCTCGTCCCGCACGCCAATCTGCCGCAGTTCAATGCGGGTGTGGAACATCCCCGCCAAATCCTTCACCAGCTCCCGGAAATCCACCCGCCCGTCGGCAGTAAAATAGAACAGGATTTTGCTGTTGTCAAAGGTGTATTCCACGTCCACCAGCTTCATCTCCAGCCCCCGGCTGGCAATGCGCCTTTCGCATGCCTTAAAGGCAGACTTCTCCTTTTTGCGGTTCTCCATCACCCGCTGGATGTCCTCCCGGGTGGCCTTGCGCACCATCTGGCGCAAGGGCTGCACAATGGATTCGTCGCTGATTTCCCGGTTCCCCATGGCAACCTCGCCGCACTCCACGCCCCGGGCTGTCTCCACAATGGCCATGTCGCCCTTTTCCAGGCGCTCCCGGCCTGGGTCAAAATAATATACCTTGCCTGTATTTTTAAAGCGTACCCCGATTACCTCGGCCATACACAGCTTCCCCTTTCCAAAGGGCCAAAGCCCTCCTAATATGCCCCGCCCCAAAGGGAAAGCAGGCCATATCACTTTACCAATATTGTAGCCGCCTGTCCCTCTCCAGGAGAGAATAAGCCGCCGCGCCCCCAAAGCCAAAGGGCTTTCTCGAAGAAAGCAGGCCCCAGCCAAAGGAACCGCTTGCTGAAAGCTACAGAAAATAAAGAAAACCTGCGGTGCGCCTATCGCCCACCGCAGGATTGGTGCAGGTAACAGGACTTGAACCTGCATGAACTTGCGCTCATATGGACCTGAACCATACGCGTCTGCCAATTCCGCCATACCTGCATACCATATTCATCTGCGCCCTTTCCTGAGCGCTTGTTTATTATAGCACCTGCTGGTATAAAAGTCAACAGCTTTTGCAAATTTTTTTCGACCCCTTCCCCCCTTTCCCCCTGGCGCGATTTATGGTATACTGAGACGAAACTATTTTATGAACTAATTTGTAAGGAGGATCATTTCCTATGGCTGAAAAACCTATCGGCATTATCGGCGCCATGGCGGCAGAAGTGGAGGCCCTGCTTGCTGCCATGCAGGAGGAAAAGGTGGAGGAATTTTCCGGGCTTGCCTTTCACAGCGGCACCCTGGAGGGCGTGGCCTGCGTGGTGGCGGAATGCGGCCCCGGCAAGGTGAACGCCGCCGTGTGCGCCCAGACTATGGTGCTGCGGTACAGCCCCCGGCTTGTTATCAACGTGGGCGTGGCGGGAGGCGTGGGGCCTCAGGTACACATTGGGGATCTGGTGGTGGCTGCTGCCTGCGTGCAGTATGATTTCGACACCACTGCCATGGGCGATCCCCTGGGCACCCTGTTTATCCGCCGCGCAAGCGGGGAAAACGAGGACATCCTGCTGCTGCCCTGCTGCGAGGAAGCTGCCGGGCTACTGCTGGAGGAAGCCCGCAGCATTTATGGCGGCGCGCATTTCGGGGTTATCTGCACCGGGGATGTCTTTGTGGCTGACGCGGAAAAGAACCAGTTCCTACAGGAAAAATTTGAGGCCCATGCTGTGGAGATGGAGGGCGGGGCTATTGCCCAGGTGTGCTATATGAACAGCGTGCCCTGCGCGGTGCTCCGGGCCATTTCCGATTGCGCCAACGACGATTCTCCCATGGATTTCCCAACCTTCACCAAAATGGCCGCAGAAAAGACCGGAAAACTGCTGGGCGCGGTGCTGCCAAGGCTGTAAAGGCGTGTTGCTTGTCGGGTTTTACATGTAAAGCCAAGGCCTTTACTGCATAAAAATCGTGTAAAGTTATATAACTTGTCGTGCTAGCTTGAAATATGGCAGGCAGGTTCTAAAGAGGGTGGCTGGTGCCGCTCTCTTTTTTTGCAGGCGCTCTATCTTCAAACAAGCCCTAGCCCCTTGACAAAACGAACAATCGTTAGTATAATAACAGAAACTAACGGTTGTTCGTTTGGAGGGATGCGTTTGCAGATGAAAGAAAAAATTTTGTGGGAGGCACTGGGGCTTTTCTCCCAGCGTGGCTATGACGCAGTATCAGTGCGGGAGCTGGCAAGGGCTGTGGGCATTCGGGAAAGCTCGCTGTACCACTATTTTCCCGGCAAACAGGCCATTTTTGACAGCTTGGTGGAGTTATGCTGGGAAAAGGCCCAGGAATATTTCCAGGCACAGGGTCTGCCCTTCTCCACCGAAGATGACCTCTCCGTTTTCGGGCAGTCCAGCCTTGCCCCGCTGGGAGAAACTCTTGCCGGAATATTCCGGTATTTCTTTGACGATCCTTGGAACAGCCAGTTCCGCCGGCTGCTGGTGGTGAGCCAATATGCCCACGAGCAGGCTGGAGCTGTGTATCAAAAACTGTATAGGGATTATCCTTTACAGGTGGAGGAAGAGATTTTCCGGCGGCTGATGGCAGAAGGCAAGTGTCCCCAGGGAGATCCTGCCGCCATGGCGCTGGGCTTTTACGGCGGGGTGTTTTTGCTGCTGCACACCTGTGAAAGCTGGGAGGAAGCCCAGCCCCGCTTTATGGCACATTTGCGGCAATTCACCCGGCAGCAGGGCTTTGCCGCCGGAACGGAGGAGGAAAACCTATGAAAACCCTGATACTTTACCACTCAAAAACAGGCTTTACCGCCCAATATGCCCAGTGGCTGGCCCAAGACTTGAGCTGCGCGTGTGTTCCCTATAAAAGCCGTAAAGCTATATCCCTTGACACATTTGACGCCATTGCCTTTGGCAGCGGCCTGCGGGCTGGGATTATTCCTGGAGCCAAGTGGTTTTTCAGCCAAGTGCCAAAGCTGGAGGGGAAACGCCTGGCTTTATTCTTTACTGGTGCCATGCCTCCGGATCCGGCGGGGATTGAACGGGCTGTCCAGCAAAATGTCCCTCCAGAGGCGAGGGAGCGGGTGCCTGCATTTTACCTGTGGGGCGGGCTGAATTATGAAAAAATGGGCTTTGTGGACAAGGCCATGATGGCAGCTTTCCGCAAGATGCTGGGCGCCAAGAAAAATCCCACGCCGGAGGATCAGGAAGCCATCCGGATGGTGGCTTCTTCCTTCAGCAAGGCAGATCGGGAAAACCTGCGGGAACTGGAAGCCTATTTGCGGGAGGGCAAATAGCGGCTATACGCGACAAGGCATGATACTTTACACAAGTATCATGCCTTGTATGTTTGAAAAGCTATATCCCTTTACAGATATCGTATCACCGCGATAACCTTTCCCAGCAGGGAAACGTCTTTGGCGTAGATGGGGGAGAAATCCGGATTTTCCGGCTGCAAGCGGACGCGGCCCTCCTCCCGGTACAGGGTTTTTACGGTGGCCTCATCCTCCAGCAGGGCCACCACAATGTCCCCGTCCTCTGCTGTGGGCACCCGTTCCGCAATTACGTAATCCCCGTCCAGGATGCCTGCGTCCCGCATACTCAGGCCGCTGACATGGAGGGCAAAAAGCTCCTTGCCGGTTTTCTGGGGGAAGGGGATGTAGCCCTCTATGTCCTCCACTGCCAGGATGGGCAGCCCTGCCGTTACCTTGCCCATAATGGGCACCTGTACGGCAGCTTCACTGCCCTCAATGCGGATGGAGCGGTTCAGCCCGGCTTCCCGGGTGATGTAGCCCAGCTTTTCCAGGGTTTTCAGATGGGCGTGGACTGTGGAGGTGGAGCGCAAGCCTGTGGCGTTGCAGATCTCCCGCACAGTGGGGGGGATGCCGGAGGGCATTTGCTCCCGTAAAAAATCAAAAACTTTTTGCTGGCTTTTCGTTAAGGGTTCCATAGCCATGCCTCCTGTGGAAAAATGGGCAGGGGAAAGCGCCCGGATTATACGAGGGGTATAGCCCTATGAGAGGCCACACCAGGATTTCTTATTTGTATTATATCATATGTTCTCTGAAAATGAAACGTTTGTTTGAAAAGTTTTCAAAATTTTTCTGGTGCTTTTTCGACAACTTTCGGGAAAATTCACAAATCCGGCAGAATTTCTTTAAGGTTTATTCACAAGGCCGTAACAACTCTTTGGAAAAAAGGTTTATAATAGAGGTGTACTCAAAAGAAATGGACCGCACCTTTTCTTGAGATACATGTTCTATAGTGAACGCGCCCCAAAAGAGGCTGCCTCTTTCAGGCCGCGTGAACTAACCCTCCTCAATAATACCCCTCAAGCAAAAGGAAGAAAGGCCGAAAGTTTCTCGGCCTTTCTTCCTTTTGTGTATATTTCCTTTTTGGGCGGGCCAGAATACAGTTGCCATGCAAAATGTATTTTACTCCGAAAGGAATGGAACCACCATGAATGGAAAACGATTCTCAGAAGGTAAGGCAAGGCGCAACGGCTTTTATCTGGCCCTGGCTGTTTGTCTGGTGGCAGTGGGCATTGCTGCCTGGAGCACCTATGACGCAGTGCAGGACTATCTTGGCCCGGAGGACGCCTCTACAGATCCCGCGCTGGTTGAGCAGCAGGAAGAGGACGTGCGCAGCGGCCAGAACGTCCTGAAAGACGACGATCCGGAAGCGGCCAAAAAGGAAAGCGCCAGCTCTTCCGTCCCCTCCGGGAAAACCTCCTCCGCTGCCTCGGCCGGGGCGAAGTTAGCCGGCAGCACGCCTAAGAAAATTACCCCCACCAAAAGCCCATCTCCCACTCCTGCGCCTGAGGAGAGCGAGGCTTCCCAGGTGCCCGCTACGGCCCCGCTCTATGAGATCAGCACGGAAATGCTGTATCCGGTGGCCTCCAAGCAGATCGACAAGGCCTACAGCTCCGGGGCGCCTATGTACTCTGAAACTATGAAGGATTGGCGCGTCCACGCCGGTTGCGACATTGCCGCTGAAAGCGGGGAGCAGGTGCTGGCCTGCGGCAACGGCATTGTGAAGGAGACGTATACGGACAGTATGCTGGGCAATGTCATTGTTGTGGAGCATGGGGACTATATGTTTTACTACTGCGGCGTGGGAGAGGAATTCCTGGTGCAGCCGGAGGACGTAGTGTCCATGGGCCAGGCCATTGGCACCATTACCGCTGTGCCTGAGGAAGCTGCCCAGCAGCCCCACCTCCACCTGGAGGTGCGCCGGGACGGGGCCTGCATGGATCCCCGCAGCGTGCTGGAGGGAAAGAACTAGCTTCTGCTTCCGGGGTTTTGCCTCCGGCAGCTAAAGGGGTGTTTTTGAAAAAACACCCCTTTAGGGCTTGTTTGAAAAATCGTAAACACCGTCTTTTTGCCCCAAACGGGACGCATGTATGCGTCTGCGTTTCTCTGTGTTGGAAATCCTCGACGAGGCGAAAACATTCCGTAAACGGAATGTTCAGCCTGTCTAAAACGCATATATGCGTTTGCGGTTCATCCGCCTTGAAACCGCTCCCTTTGGAACAAAAATTCCGGCACTTCCTCTATTTTCAAACAAGCTCTTGAATCCCCAAAAACTTTTAAGTCACACAAAACGGCAGGAAACAGCGGCGCATATTGCCCGGTTCCCTGCCGTTTTACTGTGTTTTTTAGTGGTACTGAGGAAGCCAGCTTCCGTGGGTTTCGATTAAGTCATCCACCATTTTGATGATGGTGTCTATATCCAGCTCGCTGCCGGTGTGGGGATCCAGCATGGCGGCCTGGTAGATGTGCTCTTTCTTCCCGGTGACAGCGGCCTCGATGGTGAGAAGCTGCACGTTGATGTTGGTCATGTTCATGGCGGCGCACTGCACAGGCAGCCGGCCCACCCGGCAGGGATGTATGCCCATGCCGTCTACAAGGCAGGGCACCTCTACACAGGCGTCCTGGGGCAGGTTTTCGATTAAGCCCCCTGTGTTCAGCACGTTGCCGCCGATTTGGTAGGGATTCCCGGTGACGATGGCTTCCATGATGTGGGAAGCGTATTCCCGGGAACGCTGGTGCTGAAGCTGGTGGCTCTGGCGCAGCTCGTCCCGCTGCTTGGCCCACTTCTCAATCTGATCCACGCAGCGGCGGGGATATTCGTCCAGGGGGATCTGGAAGCGGTCGATAAGCTCGGGATATTTTGACTTGATATAGAACATGTTGTACTCTGCGTTGTGCTCGCTGGACTCGGTGCAATAATAGCCGAACTTGTCGATGTAGTCAAAGCGCACCATGTCCTTGTGCTGTTCCTTTGCGTTCTTCTTCTTAGCCCGGCGGCGGATTTCCGGGTACAGGTCATTCCCGTCCTTATCCTTGATTTCAAGCAGCCAGCCCATGTGGTTGATGCCGGCGATAAGCTCCTTGCGGCCCGGAAGCTTATCCTCCATATCCAGGGCCTTGAGAAGCCCTTCGCTACACACCTGGACGCTGTGGCACAGGCCTATGGTCTTGACATTTGTATAGCGCTGCATGTAGCCGGAGAGCATGGCCATGGGGTTGGTGTAGTTTAGGAACCAGGCGTCTGGGCACACCTCCTCCATATCCCGGGCAAAGTCTGCCATTACGGGGATGGTGCGCAGGGTGCGCATGATGCCGCCAATGCCCAGGGTGTCGCCAATGGTCTGGCGCAGGCCGTACTTTTTAGGCACCTCAAAGTCGATGATGGTGCAGGGATCGTACAGCCCCACCTGGATGGCGTTGACCACAAAGGACGCGCCCCGCAGGGCTTCCTTCCGGTTTTCCACCCCCAGGTAGGTGGTGATTTTCCCATGGCCCCCCAGGGTTTCGTTCATGGCCCCTAAAATTTCCGCGCTTTCCGAAAGCCGCACGCCGTCGATGTCATAGAGGGCAAACTCCCAGTCCCGCAACACCTCGCTGCACATGCAGTCTCCCAGCACATTTCGGGCAAACACCGTGCTGCCAGCGCCCATAAAGGTAATTTTTTTCATCTATGTTTTTCAGTCCTTTCCTGCGGCTTATAGTAAACGCACTTGAACGGCTGAGCCGCCTGGTTCAAAAGAGGCAGAATACCTCTTTTGAACTGCGTTAACTATAGCCGCTGTTTCCAACTGTCCTGACTATACCACACTCAAAGAAAAAGGGCAAGGCTGTTTTGACAAAAAGCACTAAAACTCAAAACCCCGGAGACTGCCATCTCCGGGGTTTTGCTTTTGGGCGGGCACTTTATTTGGTTTTTGGATCAAACCTTTTTTCAAAAAAGGTTTGCAGGGTGTGGGATGGAATCCCACGGCCTTGTTACAGCTTCAGCTTTGTCCACTGGCCCTTGCGGAAACGCACAAAGCTCATAAGGAACCGCACGCACTGGTCGCAGAAGGTGCCCAGCCACGCGCCGATAAGCCCCAGGCCCAGAGGGTAGCACAGCAGCCAGCTTATGCCCGGGCGGATGCAGGTGACGCTTATGAGGGACACCATGGCGGTGAAGCGGGTGTCTCCCGCCCCGCGCAGGCAGCCGAACTGCACCACCTGCAGGATTTGGAAGAAGAGCATGACGCTTAAGACACGCATAATCGTTGCGCCATAGTCCAGGATGACCTGCTCGTTTGAGAACAGCAGGAACAGGGATTTGCCAAAGAAGAAATAGAACACTGCCACAACAAAAGCGCAGATCAGGCCGATTTTCTGGGCCACGCTGCCGTATATCTTGGCCATGTCCGGACGCTTGCGCCCCAGGCTTTGGCCGATGAGGGTGACAGAGGCTACGGACAGCCCGTCCCCAAAGGTGAAGGACATGTGCATCATGTTCATGCCGATTTGATGGGCCGCAAGCTCTGTGGTGCCCAGATGGGCTACAGTCATGGAGAAAAGCAGGAAGCCAATGCGCAGGCACACCTGCTCTACAAAGGCGCTGGAGCCAACGCTTAAAAGGGAGCGGACGCTGAGCTTGTCTGCCAGCCACCCTTTCACCGCGCCCAGGTATACGAAGCCGTTCCTATGTAATACGGAGCAGATGCTGAGTACGCAGGCGCAGATGGTGCCAATCACTGTGGCTAAGGCCGCGCCCCGCACCCCCAGGGCCGGGAAGCCGAAGTTGCCGCCGATGAGCAGGTAGTTGAACAGCACGTTTACAATGTTGGAAATCAGGTTTGTGACCATGGCGATACGGGTGTTTCCCGCCCCCCGCTGGGCGGCGTTTAAAACCAGGGACACAGTGGAGAAAATCTGCCCGCCCATGATGATGCGCAGATAGTCCACCGCGTATTCGTGGGTGTCCGGCTGGGAGCCGACCATGGCTACAATGGGGCTTGCAAAGGCCACGAAAGCCGCGCTTATCACTGCTGTAAGCAGGACGGTGATAAGCAGCACCATGCGCACCACCCTGTTGGCGCTTTCCCGGTCGTTTTCCCCCTTGCGCCGGGCCACAATGGCAGACACCGCCACGTTCATGGACAGGAAAAGGGCAAGGCCTAAGAATTTCGGCTGGGTGGTGAGGCCCACTGCGGCAATGGCGTAAGACCCCAGCGCGCCTACCATGATGGTGTCCACCATGCCCGCAAGGCCTACGAAAAAGGACTCCAGCACCGAGGGCCAGGCCACATGGAGCACGTCCCGGATAATGGTTTTCTCCGGGGGCACCTCCCCCATTTCCATTCCCCTGCACACACGCTGGGCATTTACAAAATGCAACGCTCTCACTCCTAAAATAGTTTTATCTGCAACTATTATACCATCCCTTTATAGGGTTTGCAAGCCCCTACGTTAAGAGGGGGCGTCCTTTTATGCCTTTGGCGGCCAGGGGGATTTTTTATAGGAAAGGCCCCCGCAGGCGTAAATCTGCGGGGGCCGGGAAATCTCAAAGCCGTTTAGATGCCGTCCTCAAAAAGGCCCTTGAGCTTTGAGAAGAAGTTTTTGCGCTTCTGGTAATTTTTATCGTCGGAAGCCTTATCCAGCTCTGCCAGCAGCTCCTTCTGGCGCTTGGAAAGGTTTTTAGGCACTTCTACGGTTACGGTGACGTACTGATCCCCCCGGGAGCGCCCGTTCAGGCTTTGGATGCCCTTGCCCTTTAGGCGGAACACGTCCCCGGGCTGGGTGCCTTCATGGATATGGTAGCTTACCCTGCCATCCAGGGTGGGCACCTCCACGTCTGCGCCCAGGGCTGCCTGGGTGAAGGTGACAGGCATATCGCACAGCACGTCTGTGCCCCGGCGCTGGAAAATGGGATGGGGCCGCACAGAGACATATACATGGAGATCCCCGTTAGGCCCGCCGTTTGCCCCGGCGTTGCCCCTGCCGCCCACGTTCAGAATCTGCTCGTCATCTATGCCGGCAGGGATGCTTATCTCCACCGACTTCTTCCGGCGCACGCGGCCCTTGCCGTCGCAGGTTTTGCAGGGGGTTTCAACCAGCTTGCCTGTGCCCCGGCAGCGGTCGCAGGTTTGGGAGGACTGCACCACCCCAAAGGGGGTGCGCTGGTTGATGCGCACCTGGCCTGTGCCGCTGCAGTGGGGGCAGGTTTTGGGGGTGGTGCCTGCCGCCGCGCCTGTGCCATGGCAGTCGCCGCAGGTTTCAATCTGCTGGTATTCTACGGTTTTCTTCACACCCTTTGCCGCTTCCTCAAAGGAGACGGCCACACTTGCCTGCACGTCCGTGCCCCGGCGGGGGGCGTTGGGGTTCTGGCGGCGGGCACCGCCAAAACCGCCCCCAAAGAAGCTGTCGAAAATATCGGTGAAATCGAAGCCGCCGCCCTGGAAGGGGTTCCCCCCCGCGCCGCCGCCAAAGTTGGGGTCTACCCCCGCGTGGCCGAACTGGTCGTACCGGGCGCGCTTGTCGCCGTCGGACAGCACCTCGTATGCCTCGTTTACCTCTTTGAATTTCGTCTCGGCCTGGGCGTCCCCAGGGTTCAGGTCGGGATGGTATTTTTTTGCCAGCTTCCGGTATGCCTTCTTGATTTCGTCCTCGGACGCGCCCTTCTGCACGCCCAGCACTTCATAAAAATCCCTTTTGTCCGCCAAGCTGTCTCGCCCTCTCTTAACATATAATATCGTTATTCCATATTATAGCAAATCCCACGCCGCCCGTCAAATGGGAAAAAAGAATTCCGTTTCCGCTACCCTTGCTTTAGGGGGGCCGCGGTGTTATAATAGAGGCGGCATTAGAATCTGGAATTCGACAGGAAGCGGCTGAAACGCCGTTTGGAAAGGAGTTTGTTATGGAGAACAAGAGTTTTTCCGGCACAGGCTATGAGTTTCTTTCTGAGAAAGAAGCCATGTGGGCAGAAATGCTGATGCAGGCCTTAAAGGAAAATGGCATTCCCTGCACGTCTTTGCCTGTGCATGGCGCTGGGTTTGTCATGCGGACGGGGATTATGGAGCGGCTACAAGTTTTTGTTCCCGCAGAGAAAAAGCCTCAGGCAGAGGAAATCCTGGAGGAACTTTTTTCCCATGCTGGTTCTGAAAATCCATAGATGCCATAAAGCCAAGGAAGCCCAGGCGGCTTCCTTTTTTTGTATAAGGGTGGAAAGAGCGGGCCACGCAAAACCACAAGAAAAAGGCCCAAAGTTCTTGCATTTTCCCCGGAAAAGGTGTATCCTACCCATGCGGCTCCTTTTGGGGCCGGGTCAGTCGGGAGATCCTGACCTAAAACAAAACTAGGGGGCGGGGCCTGCTTCCAGGCTTCAGCCCTCGGAACAGAGAGGAAGAAATCTATGAAAAACAACGAGAAAACACGGTTCTTAGCCCAGAGCGCCATGATCTGCGCCCTGTATACGGTGCTGACCTACGCGGCGGCAAGCCTGAACCTGGCCTATGGCCCGGTGCAGTTCCGCTTCTCCGAGGCCCTCACCGTTCTGCCCGCCTTTACCCCGGCGGCTGTGCCGGGCCTTGCCCTGGGCTGCTTTTTGTCAAACCTTTTAAGCCCCCTGGGGATTGTGGACTGGGTGTTCGGCACCTGCGCCACCCTGCTGGCGGCTTTGGGCACCCGAATGCTTTCCGGCGTGCAGGTGCGGGGGATTCCTGTGCTGGCCCCCCTGCCCCCTGTGGTGCTGAACGCACTCATTGTGGGGCTGGAGGTTTCCTGCCTTTCAGAGGCCGGGGCCTTCTCCTGGGGGAACTTCTCCCCCGCCGCTTTCGGGGCCGGGGCTTTGTCTGTGGGGCTGGGGGAGCTGGTGGTCTGCACCCTGCTGGGCTATCCGCTGATGATTGCCCTGGTGAAAACCCGGATTGCGGAAAAGGCCCTGGGCTGATAGGAACGATACTTATTTTTGAGAACAGGAGGGGCTTTTCATGCCAAAACCCGCCAAAGCCAAGGGGCAGCGGAAGGTTACGCCGCCGGTGCGGCTGATTGTGGGCAGCTTTGTGCTGGTCATCCTTTTGGGCACAGCACTGCTTACTATGCCTTTTTCCGCCGCTTCCGGCACCTTTACCAACCCGCTGGACGCCCTGTTTACCGCCACCTCCGCCACCTGCGTGACGGGCCTTTCCGTGGTGGACACCACCGCCCACTGGAGCGTGTTCGGGCAGGGGGTGCTGCTGGTGCTCATCCAGATTGGAGGGCTGGGGCTTTCCACCTTTGCCATCGGCTTTTCCCTGCTGGTTCACAAGCGGCTGGGGATACGGGAGCTGGTGCTGGCCCGGGAGGCTTCCGGCGGGGACATGCAGGAGATTGTGCCCCTTTTAAAGCTGATGCTGGGCTTTACCTTCCTGTGCGAGGCTTTGGGGGCCGGGCTTTTAATGCTGCGGCTGGTGCCGGCCTATGGCACAAGGGGCATATGGCCCTCTGTGTTTGTGGCGGTTTCCGCCTACTGCAACGCGGGCTTTGACATTTTGGGCTTTGTGCCCGGCAACGCCAGCCTTTCCGCCTTTGCCGGGGATCCTTTGGTGAGCCTGACGGTCAGCGTCCTTATCGCCACCGGGGGCCTGGGGTTTGTGGTGGTGCAGGATATCTACCGCTGCAAGCTGGCCCCCGCTTTCCGCCGCAAGGACAGGGAGCGGCTGAACTTCCACACCCAGGTGTGCCTGCGGGGCACGCTGATCCTGCTGGGGGCGGGGACGCTGGTGTTTTTCATCTGCGAGTATAACAACACCATGGGGCACCTGAATTTCTTTGAAAAGCTGGTGGCCTCGGTGTTCCAATCTACCAATACCCGCACTGCCGGCTTTGCCTCTGTGGACATCCAGGGGATGAAAGACTTTACAAAGGCTGTCTCTGTGGGGCTGATGTTTATCGGCGGGTGCCCTGGTTCTACAGCTGGGGGCGTGAAGGTTACCACCATGGTGGTGCTGTTTGCCACCCTGCTGTGTACCATCCGGGGCCGGGACGAGGCGGTGGTGCTGGGCAGGCGCTTTGCCACGGGGGTGGTGTTCAAGGCCATGACTGTGGTGGCCTGCGGCATGGCGGTCACTCTCATTGACGCGGGCATTATCGGCGCTTTAAACCCCCAAATCCCCTTTCTGGACGTGCTGTATGAGTGCGCTTCCGCCTTTGGGACAGCGGGGCTGAGCGCCAGCGTGACCCCCCGGCTGGACGTGATATCCCGGCTGCTGCTGTGCGTGACCATGTTTATCGGGCGGGTTGGCCCCCTGTCCTTCGGCCTGTCCATCCTGATGCGCGCCAAAAAGCCCAACGGCTCCATCCTGCCCGAGGGCAGAATGCTGATTGGATAAAAGCAATATACTACTATAGTTAATAAGAGGAAGGCAGGCCTGCTCCCGGGGCCTGCCTTCCTTATGATGCCATATTGCCGGAAGCCTCAGCCTGCAATGAGCTTGTGATCCTGCAGGCGGATGACCACGTCTGCCTGGGCGGAAAATTCCTGGGAGTGGGTGACGGCGATGACGCACTTGCCGTCTGTATGGGCCAGCTCCTTGAAGATTTCCACAATGCCCTTGGCGGTGTCCGCGTCCAGGTTGCCGGTTGGCTCGTCTGCCAGGAGGATGTCCGCGTCTGTGGCCAAGGCCCGGGCAATGGCTACCCGCTGCTGCTCGCCGCCGGAAAGCTTGTTGATATTCCGCCGCATTTGATCCGGGGTGAGGCCCATGCGGGACAAAAGGGCCTGTGCCCGCCCCTTTTTATCCGGGATGGGGTTTTTGGTGATTTCCATGGCTGCGGTGACGTTTTGCAGGGGGGTGAGGTAGGGCAGAAGGTTATAGGCCTGGAACACAATGGCAATGTTCCGGTTCCGGTATTTTGTATAGCCGATTTCCCGGATGTCCTGGCCCTTATAGTACACGTGCCCACTCCGGGGGGACTCTAAGGCCCCGGCCAGGGTGAGAGTGGTGGTTTTGCCGGATCCGGAAGGGCCGACGATGGTGTACAGGGCGCCTGGCTCGAAGGCGCAGTCTGCGCTGTCCAGGATGTCTATGCGGGCGCTGCCGCTTTCATAATAATAGGTGATGTCTTTAAATTCCAAAATGGCTCCCATTTTATCTCCTCCTTATGTGTTATTCCACTGCCATCAAAAGCTTTTTGGGCTGGAAGCGCAGCACCTTGAAAGCGGTGACGCAGGAGGCCAGCAGCATAAGCCCCATGCCGCACAGGTACACAAGCCCAATGGCCCAGCCCTCTATGCCCACTTCTATCCCTTTTTCCGCGGCTCCCAGCAGCTTTGCCGCAAAGGCCGCGGTCTGCCCGCTTAAAAGCACCCCGGCGGTTGCCCCCAGCAGCACTGGCACCAGGGTTTCCAGGGCAAGCTGCAAAATTACCTTGCCCCGCACTTCCCCCATGGAGAGCAGCACGCCGATTTCAAACTCCCGGCTGCTGAGGGACAGCATCACCAGGGCTATCAGCAGGATGGCCCCCAGGGCCATGGCTGCCCAGAACACCAGGGAGGCTACCGCCACAATGCTGTCCATGGAAAGGGAGATTTTCCTGTATTCCCCGTCTAAGGGGACTATGCCGAAGCTGTCCCTGTCCGGCAGGGCCATGGCCTCGATATCCGAGAGGAAGCCGGGGATATCGGCCGGGTCGTATACTATAAGCTGCACCCCCTGCAGCCCTGTGTTCCCGCGGATGGCTGCTACAGTTTCCAGGTCTGTGAAAAGGGTGTTTTCTACATAGCTCTCTGGGGAGCCGTAATGGTAATACTCCACCCGAGTGTAGACGCCTGTTACCGTCAGCTCCACCGCGTCCTTCCCGCCCTTTTCCGGGGCCACAGAAATTACGTCTCCCACCTCCACAAGGTTTTGGCTGGCAATGGCCTCGTGTACCACCACAAAGCCCTTGTCCCCAGCCTTGGGCCGGGCGCCGGACACCATGGTGCAGTCGTTTTGCAGGATAGGGTGGGCGCCGTTTGCGCCCATTAAAGTGATATCGTGATCCCCTGGAAGCACGTCCTCAAAGAAGGAGGGCACCCCGGAAAAGCCCTTCCAGGAGCTTGCCGCTATGGTGCTGGAAAAGAGGGCCTCCTCCACTGCCGGATGCGCCGCCATTTTCTGGGCGCTTTCCAGGGAGAGGCCTCCCGCGCCCTGCTCCTTTGCGTCCACCAGCACAGAGCCGCCCACCTCGATGCCTGTGCGCCGGGCTGTTTCAATGGAGGCTTCTCGGATGCACAGGCCGGAAAGCACCAGGGCAAAGAGGATGGAAAAGATGATGAAAAGCAGCAGGGTGTTGCGTTTATAATATCGGATGGCGCGAAGCGCCCTTGTGAAAAAGCTCATATCCAACCCTCCCTTAATTCCTGCGGGTCATAATCTTTGCTGGGGACAGCCGCAGCAAAAACGCCATCTGGATGAGCACCGTTAAAAACAGCATGGCAAAGGCCAGGCCGAAGTATCCCCAGGCAAGGCCCGGATCCAGCTTGAACTGCATGGCGACAGGAGAGGCCACATTGGCGGCGCTGCGCATGGTCAGGCTGTTTTCCAGGGACATGGCGTTGCCGTTTAGCTGGGTTTCCAGGTATTCCCGCTTGTCCTGCTCATAGGCCGCGTTCACCTGGGAGGATCTGTCCTCCAGCAGGCTGCTGCCCAAAGCCGTGGCCAAAGGCGCGCCGGCCCCAAAGCCGATGGCTGCCGCCAGAACCAGGGGCAGGGCCTGCTCGATAAACATCTGGGCAAACACCTTTGCCCGGGATTCCCCCATGGAGAGCAGCACGCCCACCTCCCGCTTGCGGCTGCGCACATTGAACACGCACACCAGCAGCAGCACCACAAAGGCCCCGATAAGCAGCCCCACCCCCATAAACAAGGAAAGGCTGTTGAGGCTCTCCATTGGCATGGCTACCATGTCATACCAGCCCCTGTCCACCAGCAGGGTAAACCAGGGGTCGGAACTGAAAGAGTCCATCATGTATTTTATGAATTTCGCTTCCACCACGTCCGGGTCCCCGCTGCCGAAAACATCCTCGTTCAGCACATCCTCAATGCTGGTGCCTGTCAGCTTCCCGGTGCTCATGTCCTTTTCCACCACCTTGAACCTGCGGTAGGTGTCGTCCAGGAAGTCTTCCACATTTTCCGGCTCGTCTATGTATACAGTGGCCCGGTTGATACGGGGGAACCACAGCAGGGTGTCGTCGTTATAGAGATACCGCAGGTAGTTCATCATGGCCTGGTAGGGCACAAACATATAGTTGCGGGCGGCTGTCTGATAGCCGATGTCCCCCAGGATGTCGTTCTGGGGCGGGTCGAACAGGCCCAGGATTTCCACCTGCCAGGTGTCGTTCTTATAAAAGGTGGCCCAGCTTTGGGTGGAGAGGGAAAAGCTCAGCTCAATGGTGTCCCCCACCTGCAGGCCGTTTTCCTCCGCCGTCTCCCGGGAGAGGATCACATAGTTTTTGTCTTCCTCCTCGCTTTTAAAGTGGCGGCCTTCCACCAGGTTATAGCCGCCGCTGGAAAAGCTGTCGAAAAACTCGGAGTCGGATACGGCGGTGATGGTCAGGCCCTGGGGCACATACTCCCCGTCCACCACCCGGTGCATGGCGTACCAGGCGTCCAGAAAGGCAGCGTTTTCTTCCTCCGTATAGGTGGGATCGTAAATGTCGTATTCGTACATCCCGGTTTCCCCGTTATAGGTTTCCTCATAGCGGTAGCCGGGGTTTTCGTCCTTAAACTTGGGGTTGCGGAAGTGAATCATCTGGAAGGACGCATTGTCCTCCCACTTCCCCGCCTCCAAAAGGAAATCCATGCCGTATTCCTTAAGCTTTGCCTGGTATTTCTCATACAGCTCCTGGTCGTGGCCCGCAAGGCCGGCAGGCATCATATCCGCCGCCTCCATCTCCACGTTGGTCATAACAATGTTGTAGCGCTCCACATGGGGGCTGCGGACAAACATGTCGGCGGCGCTCCAGTCGATATCGATAACGGCGGACGCGCCAATGCCGTTTATGGTTGGCCCGGTGAGGGTTAAGGCGTTTGCCACTGCCTTCTGGGTTACCTCTACCTGATGACTAGTGCCGGCGTAAATCATAAACGAGGTCAGCGTTACCGCCAAGATGGCGGAAAACACCAGCAGCACCAGGATATTACGGAACTTGTGCCGCCACAGGCTCCAGCCAGCCCTTTTTAAAAACATACCCATCCTTCCTTTCCAATTCTGTTTTCCGCTGCCTTCCCTGCCGCCCCCTTTCCTGCTTTGACTAAATTTATAAAAATATTTCAATCTGTTAAATTTATTTTTATGATTTTCAGTATACCACGAAAAAAACCATTTGTAAAGGAAAAAATCCTGCCGGAAAGCAGCCTCCCGCCTCCCGGGCCGCTTGCGATCCCGCCGCTTATATGCTATAATTTCATACAGTCCAGAAACCAAAGGAAAGGGCGGTACCGGGGGCAAAGGGCTGTTTTCCCGGCTTTTTGCGCAGAACCGGATCGTGTGGCGATTATTATGGCAAAAGTAGCGGTGCGCCGCATTAACGAATGGGACGGGCCTTCCATGCTGAAAATTTATGCTCCCTATGTGGGGACGCCCCTGGCGCCGGAGGATACCCTGCCAGAGCTGCAGGACTATATCCGGCGCATAGATACCTATACATATGGGCTGGGATGGCTGCTGTGCGAGATAGATTCCACCCCGGCTGGCTTCTGCCATCTGACGGAAAACCGGCACGATCCGGAAAACCTGTTCTCTGTGGAATTCCAGCTTTATGTAAAGGCAGAATATCAGCGCATAGGCGTGGGCCGGGCCTTGTGGACGCTGATGCGGGACATGATGGAGCTGGGGAACCGACGGGAGGTTTTTGCCCGTATCGGCCTGCCCAACGAAACAGGCCGGGCCTTTTTTGAGGCTATGGGCTTTGTGCCCCAGGAGGAGGGCGGGCAGGTGCTGACAGCCCGGTATGCCCTGCGCCCCGCTGACCCGGAGGCCTTAAAGCCCACTAAGCCTTACCTGCTTTTAAACCATGAATACGAGGCCGCCCGGGAAAAGGCCGCACTGCTGGTGCGTGCGTGATGCCGATAGCTGCCCCTCCGATTTGCGGAGGGGCTTCCTAATTGGAACCGCGCTCTGAGGCCGCGCTGCTGGTAGGGGCGCAGCCATATGACGGATGGGTTTTTGCCCATCCGTTTCTTTTTTCCGAGGACTGGGGGGGAGCGTCCGCCCCGGCAAAGCCGTTGGCAGCCCGGGGTGGCGGGAGGCATTTCCGGAAGATTGAAAATATTTTAACAAATTGTGTACAGAGCTACTTGTAAAAATCCCTGGGGTGTGCTATGATTTATTTGATTTTTGATAAAATGCGGAAGAAGGGCATTTTGTCAAAAAGAAGCCCCTCCTGCCTGCGGGTATAGCTTTTTGCAGGGAAAGGGCGGGCAGATTCGCCGGAGGGGGTTCCCCTTCGGGCCAGTTTAGCAGAAAACAGGGATGCCCTGAAAGAATGTCCCGTTTTTTGCTACAACACGCTTCATTATCATGTTTTTTTAATAATCTTGGGGGAAAGGAGGTCATTTTTATGAACGAACCCAGCTTTGTACAGGTTATCGCAATGGGACTCTGCACGGTTTTCGTGGTGCTGATCTGCCTCATTATCATCATCAAGATTATGGGCGCAATCATGACGAAGTTCACCGGCAACGCAGCTCCCGCCCCTGCCGCCGCACCGGCCGCGGCCCCCGCCCCTGTGGCGCAGGCTCCCGCCGCGGGAGGCAGCAAACAGCAGGTTGTGGCCGCCATCGCGGCTGCCATTGCTGAGGACATGGGCGCGGACGTGAACCACATCAAGATCCATTCTATCCGCAAGCTGTGAGCCTGGCGTGCAGGCTGCAGCCAGAAGTTAAATTTGATTGAGAGGTAACTGGTATTATGAGAAACTATCATGTAAACGTAAACGGCACCGCTTATGAAGTTACAGTAGAAGAAGTAAAGGGCGGCGCCGCCCCTGTGGCCGCTCCCGCAGCCGCTCCTGCACCCGCGCCCGCCCCGGCCCCCGCAGCCGCTCCTGCCGGCGCTGGCGAGCAGGTTACCGCCCCCATGCCCGGCACCATCCTGGACGTGAAGGTTGCCGCAGGGCAGGCTGTGAAGTCTGGCCAGGTGCTGATGGTGCTGGAAGCCATGAAGATGGAAAACGAGATTATGGCCCCCAAGGACGGCACTGTTACAGCCGTTTCCGTCTCCAAGGGCGCGTCCGTGGAGAGCGGCACACTCCTGTGCACCATCGCCTGAGCGCGACCGGCTGAAATCAAAAAATAAGGAGTGGTATCCATGGAAGCTATTATGAACTTCTTGCAGAGCACCGGCTTCGCCATCATCGGGGAAAATCCCTTGAACCTGGTGATGATCGTCGTGGCCTGTGCGCTGCTGTACCTGGCTATCGTGAAAAAATTCGAGCCGCTGCTGCTTTTGCCCATTGCCTTTGGCATGCTGCTGACAAACCTGCCCGGCGCGGGCATGTATCATGCCGAGTATTTTGCAGACGGCGTTATCAACTGGGCAGAGCTTGGCACCGGGCACGGCGGCCTGATTGACTACCTGTATCTGGGCGTGAAGCTGGGCATTTATCCCTGCCTGATTTTCGTTGGCGTTGGCGCTATGACCGACTTCGGCCCGCTGATTGCAAACCCCAAGAGCCTGCTTCTGGGCGCTGCCGCCCAGCTTGGCATTTTCATCACCTACATCGGCGCCCACCTGATGGGCTTTACCGGCCCTGAGTCCGCCTCTATCGGCATTATCGGCGGCGCAGACGGCCCCACCGCCATTTACACCACTGCCACCCTGGCCCCCCATCTCCTTGGGCCTATCGCTGTGGCGGCATACTCCTACATGGCCCTGGTGCCGGTTATCCAGCCCCCCATCATGAAGGCACTCACCTCCAAGGAGGAGCGCCGCATCAAGATGAGCCAGCTCCGCCCTGTTTCCAAAACGGAGAAGATCCTCTTCCCCATCATCGTCACCATTTTCGTCTCCTTTATGCTGCCCAGTGCAGCCCCCCTGGTGGGCTGCCTGATGCTGGGCAACCTGATGCGTGAGAGCGGCGTGGTTGACCGCCTGAGCAAGACCGTGCAGAACGAGCTGATGAACATTGTCACCATCTTCCTGGGCATTTCCGTAGGCGCTACCGCTACTGCCGCCAACTTCCTGAACCTGAAAACCCTGGGCATCCTGCTTATGGGCGTGGTGGCTTTTGGCATGGGCACTGCCGGCGGCGTGCTGCTGGCAAAGCTGATGAACGTATTTGCCAAGGAGAAGGTAAATCCCCTGATTGGCTCTGCCGGCGTATCCGCTGTTCCCATGGCGGCCCGCGTGTCCCAGGTGGTAGGGCAGAAGGAGGATCCCTCCAACTTCCTGCTGATGCACGCCATGGGCCCCAACGTTTCCGGCGTTATCGGCTCTGCCGTAGCCGCAGGCGTGCTGCTGGCCCTGTTCGGCTAACCAGCGTGACGCTGGATCCGAGTCGCGCATCCGTGCGCTGCGCGCACTGCTGTTGTGGGTAAGGCAATGTTTTCCCCCGCGAGGGGCCTTGCAGATACACCACAGCCTTTGTAAAAACGGATGCCTTGCGGCGCGGAGGGAGCCTTTTAGGCGCCTCCGGGCGGCGGGGTATTGAAATCATGAGAAAGGAAGGCGATGAATCGCATTATGGCTAAGAATCCTTTAAAGATCATGGACACCATCCTGCGTGACGCCCACCAGTCCCAGGCTGCCACCCGCATGAAGATTGAGGACATGGAGCCTATCCTGCCCGTACTGGACAGCATTGGGTTCTGGTCTTTGGAGTGCTGGGGCGGCGCTACCTTTGATGTGTGCATGCGCTTTTTAAATGAAGATCCCTGGGAGCGCCTGCGCACCCTGAAGAAGGGCCTGCCTAACACAAAGCTACAGATGCTCCTGCGCGGGCAGAACATTTTGGGCTACCGCCACTACGCTGACGATGTGGTGGAGGCTTTCGTGAAGAAGTCCATTGAAAACGGCATTGACGTGGTGCGTATTTTCGACGCGCTGAATGATCCCCGAAACGTCCAGGCTGCTGTGAAGTTTGTGAAAGAGTATGGCGGCATGGCGGAAGTGGCTATCAGCTACACCAAAAGCCCTGTTCACAATGAGGAATACTTTGTGAAGCTCTCTATGGAGCTGGAGAAGATGGGTGCTGACACCATCTGCATTAAGGACATGGCAAACCTGCTGCTGCCCTATGACGCTTATTCCCTGGTAAAGAAGCTGAAAGAGAACGTGGGCGTGCCTATCCATCTGCACACCCACAACACCACCGGCACCGGCGACATGACAAACCTCATGGCTGCCCAGGCCGGCGTGGACATTGTGGACTGCGCCCTGTCCCCCCTGGCAAACGGCACCAGCCAGCCCGCCACAGAGGCCATGGTGGCAACCCTGAAGGGCACCAGCCGCGACACAGGCCTTGACATGGAAAAGCTGTCTGAAGCCGCCGCCCATTTCCGGGGCGTGGCGGAGAAGCTGGACATCAACCCCAAGGTGCTGAAGGTTGACGTGAACACCCTGCTGTACCAGGTGCCTGGCGGCATGCTTTCTAACCTTATCTCCCAGCTTAAGCAGGCAAACGCCGAGGACAAATATTATGACGTGCTGGCTGAGGTGCCCCGCGTCCGCGAGGACTTCGGCTATCCCCCGCTGGTAACGCCTACCAGCCAGATTGTAGGCTCCCAGGCTGTTTTGAACGTGCTTTCCGGCGACCGCTATAAGATGGTGACCAAGGAGAGCAAGGGCCTGCTGCGGGGCGAATATGGCCAGCTTCCCGCGCCTGTGAACGAGGACGTGCGGAAGAAGGCCATTGGCGACGCGGAGGTTATCACCTGCCGTCCTGCCGATTTGCTGGAGCCTGAAATGGAGAAGCTGCGGGCCGAGTGCAAGGAAAAGGGCATTGGCCACTGCGAGGAGGACGTGCTGAGCTACGCCCTGTTCCAGCAGGTTGCCACAAAGTTCCTGGACTGGCGGGATCATCCCGAGAAGCGGGAAGCGCCCGCTCCTGTTACCGCTTCCAAGGCCCCGGCGGCAGCAAATACCGCCCCGGCGGACAACTCCCCCCGCACCTTAGTGGTGGAGGACTTGACAAACGGCAATTTCTAAAACGCGATAGTCCTTTCGGCGGCATGGCTTCGGCTGTGCCGCTTTTTTATGAAAAAATTTTTTTCCAAGGGCGAACCTTTCCCCTGCCCGGGCCGTCTAATGGGTGTAAAAGGAAGAAAGCCCCGCAGCGAAAGCAATTCTGCGGGAGAAAAGAGGATGGGAAACATGGCGGAATCTACTGAAAAGCTGGTGAGAAGGGCAAAAAAAGGCGACCAGGAGGCCTTCATCGCGCTGATGGAGAGTCAGAAGCTTTCCATGAGCCGGATAGCACTTTCTATCCTGCACAACGAGGAGGACGCGGCGGACGCCATCGGGGAGACGGTGCTGGCGGCTTTCTCCCAGCTATGCACCCTGCGGGAGCCGAGGTTTTTTAAAACCTGGCTGACCCGGGTGCTGATACGCAACTGCTGCGACCTGCTGCGGGGCCACCGCCGCACCGCGCCCATGGAGGGCCTGGGAGAGGTGGCGGCAGAGTCCCCGGACTATGACAGGGCCATGGACGTGCGCCAGAGCCTTTCCCAGCTTGCGGAAAACGACAGGCTGGTGCTGACGCTTCACTACATGGACGGGCTGCGCATACGGGAAATCGCTTCCCTGTTGGGCGTGAAAGAGGGCACAGTGAAAACCCGGCTGATGCGCAGCCGGCAGCGGTTTAAGAAAATCTATCTGGGACAGGAGGGAGACTGCACATGAAGCATTTGCAGAGAGGAAACGAGGAAACCAGACGGCTTTTGAAAGAACTGGAAATTCCGGCGGTTCCGGCGGCTGTGGAGAACAGGCTGCGCCGGATATATGCGGAACTGCCCGGGGAAATGCCTCAAACCTATGGAGGCCCTGCATATGGGGCGGAAGATGACTTCGTGGAGGTGACGCCCTTTGAGGTGAAGCCCATGCACCGGGCGGTGCGGGGGCTTCTGGGGGCCTGCGGGGCCATGGCGGCGGCAATGGTGCTGCTGATGGGGCTGAACACTGTGAATCCGGGCTTCACTGAAAGCCTGCCGGGCCTGGGGGGGCTGTTTGCCCAGATAAACGGCAAAAACCCCATGGGCACCAACTTGGACACCTATGACGATTTGGAGCAGGTGAGCCAGGTGGCCCTTGCAGAGCAGGACAGCGGCTATAAACTGACTGTGGACGAGGCCTTCTGCGACGGGAACTATGTATATTTCACACTGGAGATGGAGTGCCCGGAGGACGCGGCAGAATATGAAGCTATCTTCCCCTACGGCGGGGCAGGCTCTCTCTCCCAGGAGGATGACCCCTATGCCCCCGCAAGATATACCATAAACGGCACTGTGACAGGCGCAGAAAGCAGTGGCCTAACCGGATCCCCGGCAGAGGGGAAAATCGGCCTTGCCTATGCCCTCCCCGTCCACGGCGGGGAAATGCCGGAAAACGGGGAGAAGGTTACTGTGGAGATGTCCATCCCGGCGCTGGAGGCCCACTATGGAAAGGGCCATGAGAAGCACGCCACCCCAGACTATATCCCCGTAGGCTTTGAGGCGGAATTTGAGGTGACTGTGAACACCAGCCACAACCACATCAGCGTGGGAGAGGGCCAGGACAACGGCGTGAGCATTAAAGAGGTGGAAAGCACGCCGGGGTATATTAAAATCAAGCTGGAAGCGCCCATGTGGGGCTATGAGGGCGAGGAAATGTACCATTTCGGCATTGTGAAGGGCATTCCCAACGAGTGCTTCCTCTACACCGAGGACGGCCAGGAGCTGGCGCGCAACTCCAATTTTTGGGAGGAAGGCCCCAAATTGGCGGGGGCGAAGCAGGGCGAACATGACTGGCCCAAGAAGGGCGAGGTGCTGGAGCATACCCTTGGCTTCAACGGCGCCCCGGCAGACTGCAAAAAGGTGAAGCTGCGCATTTTCAACGGGCAAGCGATGAACTGGTTCTTCGCGCCAGATCAGACTGAGAAGCCGGAGATTTTTGCCGAGCTGACCATCGACCTGGAAACCGGGAAGGCGGAAGCCACCGACACCTACCAGGCGGAGGGCTTTGTGAAGATCGACGTGGAGGAATATATCAACACCCAGCACACCCCGGATATCACCGGAGGATATATGATGGGTTCTGGCGGCATAGAGCCTTACCGCTATGTAGACCGCCATTCCTATGGCGCTGACGCGGAAACCGACCTCAACGGCTGGACCCACCAGGCAGACTTATACTGCGGCGTGGACGACCCGGATCTGGAACTGCGATTCTACCGGGGCGGCGAGCTGCTGGGCACCATGAGCACCCCGGCCATGGACAAATGGGAAAAGACCGAATATGGCACGTACCACTACACCGATGAAAACGGCCGCGACCTCTATATGAGCGACTGTGCCGACCTGCGGGAGGACTTGGAACGGCTGGAATACCCGGCGGGGCCGAAGTGGGCCATCAGTTTCCGGTTCTATGTGGATGAGCCGGTAGACCCCCAGTGGGCAGCGGAGAACAACCAGTTTACCGACCGGATAGAGATCGTGAAAAAGAGCACCGGCGAGGTGCTGGCCGACAACCCCAATGGCTATGAAGTGTTTGGCAATGTAAAGAGCCAGGCAAACTAAACCTAAATAAAGGGCAGGCCTCCAGTTGGGGGCCTGCTTTTTTTGAAAGGAATTCCCTTGCAACTGTAAGAAAAAAGCGCTATACTGATTAGAAAACGGGAAAGGGACGGTATGGGGCGCAGATGGGGATTCGGGTGAAGGAACGGGAGACGAAAATTTTAGAGCTGCTTGCCAGGGAGAAAAAGCTGGAGGTGGCGGCCCTGGCCCAGGTGCTGGGGGTTTCCAGCGTGACGGTGCGCAAGGATTTGGACACGCTGGAAGAAAAGGGGGTGCTGCGGCGGGAGCATGGCTATGCCCTCTTAAAAAGCGAGGACGATCTCTCCAGCCGGCTGGCCTACCACTACGCCTGCAAGGGGCGGATTGCCAAACGGGCGGCAGCGCTGGTGGCGGACGGGGAGACGGTGATGATTGAAAGCGGAAGCTGCTGCGCTTTGCTGGCAGAGGAAATCTGCACATCCCGGCGGGACGTGACCATTGTGACAAACAGCGCCTTTATTGCGGGCTTTGTGCGGCAGAAGCCCCATGCCCATGTGGTGCTGCTGGGGGGCGTATACCAGAACGACGCGCAAGTGATGGTTGGCCCTCTGGTGGCCCAGGGCGCTCAGGGCTTTTTTGTAAACAGGCTGTTCATTGGCACAGATGGTTATACCCCCCAGATGGGCTTTACCAATAGCGACCACCTCCGGGCACAGGCTGTGCGGGACATGGCGGCACAGGCCGGGCATGTGGCGGTGCTGACGGAAAGCGAAAAGTTCACCCGCCATGGGGTGGTGCCCCTGCAGCTTGGAGGGGCAGTGGATCTGCTGGTGACAGACGACGGCCTGCCAGGGGAATCCCGGCTGGCCCTGGGGCGGGAGGGAGTGGAAATCCTCACTGTGGCCCGGGAGGGAAGGCCATGACGTATGGGAAGGTGGTGAAGGGGACGTTTTTAGCCCGGCCCAACCGCTTTATCGCCCTGGTGGAGACAGGCGGGCAGGTGGAAACCTGCCACGTGAAAAACACAGGGCGCTGCCGGGAGCTGCTAGTGCAGGGGGCGGCGGTGTATCTGGAGGAGAGCGGGAACCCCAAGCGGAAAACCCGGTTTGACCTGATTGCCGTGGAAAAGGGGGAAAGGCTTATCAACATGGACAGCCAGGCCCCCAACAAGGCGGCGGCGGAATATCTGCCCGCCCTTCTGCCCGGCTTAACCCTCCTGCGGCCGGAAACCGTTTTTGGCTCCTCCCGGTTCGACTTTTACGCCGAGGCGGCAGGGGAAAAATGGTTCGTGGAGGTGAAGGGGGTCACCCTGGAGGAGGACGGAGTGGTGCTGTTCCCAGACGCGCCTACAGAGCGGGGGGTGAAGCACCTGCACGAGCTGTGCGCCGCCTTGGAGGCGGGCTACCGGGCCATGGCGCTTTTCATTGTGCAGATGGCAGACGTGGCCTATTTTACGCCTAATGCCTGCACCCATCCGGCCTTTGCCCAGGCCCTCAAAGAGGCGCAGGCAAAGGGGGTAGCCCTCCACGCGGTGGACTGCCTGGTTACCCCCTCCTCCCTTACGGCCCGCCGCCCGGTGGAAATTCGCCTGCCATAAAAGCGCCCCCTATGCAGTCCAGCATAGGGGGCGCTTTTGCCTGTTTTGCTTTTTCCCGCCTACACCCCCTGGCGGCGCAGGGCGCTGTCTACAAAGGCTTTGGCCCGGGGGATGTCCCCGTTGTCCACGTGCTCAATAATCAGGGGGATATTGGGGTGCTGCTTTGCCAGCAGGGAAACATAGAGAGCATAGTTTAAAACTCCCAGCCCGGCGGCAGGCAGCTCCACGCCCCCCGCGCCCCGGAACACATGGGACTCGTCCGCGTCTATATCTGCCTGCTTTACCCCTGTGTCCCCGCTTAAAAGGATGTCCTTGGCGTGGGCGATGGCCATTTTGTCCCCCAGAGCGTCGAACACCCGGCGGAGCTGCCCGTCCACGTCATGTATGTTTTTGGGGGTGAAATAGTTGGCGGGGTCGCAGATAAGCTTTAAATTTGGCATGTTGATATCCCGAAAAAGCCTTTGCACCCGCTCGATGCTGCCAATCACATTGTTCACGTAGTTTTCCACCAGGAAGCAGGCGCCTGTCTCCCTGCCGAACTTCACGATGTCGTAAATAACCTGGGCAGCCTCCTCATAGGCCTCCTCGGTGCCGTTTTTCTCATCCCACACCCAGTCGCTTTCCGGGTTATAGGTGCCGGTTTCGCTGGCTACATAGGGGCAGCCCAAGTCCAAGGCCCGCTCCATCATCATCTTGATGTAGTCCAGGTTCTTTTTGCGCACCGCCGGGTCGTGGTGGATGATGTTCGTATAGGCGGACACTGCCACAACGGGCAGGTTTGCGTCCCGGAACTTCCCCTGTATTTCCCGGGCCTTTTCCTTTGTCAGGTATTCCCTGGCGGCGTCGCAGTCTTTAAAGGACACGTCAAGCTGCACGCAGGAAAATCCCTGGGCCTTCACAGCCGCAATTACATTGTCTATGGTGTCCGGGTAATACCCGGTGAAAATGCCTGTGGCAATCATAGTTTCCCTTCTTTCCGCGGAAATTGTAAAGCTTCCGCCATTATAATGGAAGCGCCCCGCCCCACAGGGAGCGAGGCGCTTTGCCGTTTCTTTTAGAACGTGGTGTGCAGGGGCAGGGTGCGCTTTTCTTTTATAGCCTCGGGGATGGTACACATGATGTCCACCACGTGCCGGGCTATCATGGGGTCGAGCACCGGGGTGGAATCTGTCTCCACAGCGTGAATCAGATCCAGCACCGCTTCCGCCTGCATAAATTCCCCGATGTGGGGCATTTCCTGGGGCAGGGGCTTCATCCAGCCCCGGATTTGCAGGTTCTCGTCGTCCACATACACCTTTAAGCCGTCGCCCTCGCCAATTTTAATCTGGCCTTCAATGGTGGCGGTGCCCTTGGTGCCGTATACCTCTAGCTGGTTTACAGTGGAGGCACGCTGGCTGAAGCCTGCGTCTACCACGCCGATGGTGCCATTTCCCCAGTCCAGGGTGATGATATAGTTGTCGGGCAGGTAGTCTGCCTTCACCTTTTTGCCGTCAAAGGCGCCGCTGCGGATGGTACGCTCCGGCTCGGACACAGCCGCCATGCAGCCCACTTCCTTTACAGGCCCCAGCACCGCCACTGCCATGGTGATGCCATGCACGCCCATGTCGTACAAGGCCCCGGCCCCGGGCTGGAAAAACCAGGAGCAGTCTGCCTGGCGGTACTGGAAGTATTCCGGGCCGCCATGGGCTGTGTGGGTGCGCATTAAGGTCACCTTGCCCAGAGTGCCCCGCTCTATCATCTTGCGGATTTCCATGATGTCCGGCCGCAGGGGATGGATGGCGGAGGCCGCAAACTTCACGCCAGCCGCCTTTGCCGCTTCAATCTGCTCTGTCACCTGCTCCACTGTAAGGCCCACAGGCTTCTGGGAATACAGGTGCTTGCCGGCCTTCAGGGCCTTCATGTTCAGCTCATGGTGGGCGGGGATGGAAGCGGTGTCCATGAGGATTTCAAAATCGCATTTTGCCAGCAGCTCGTCAATATTGGGATACCATTCCGGCACGCCAAAGCGCTGGGCATATTCCTCCGCCCGCTCCGGCACAATGTCGCACACTGCCACAACCTCCACGTTGGGGAAGGTTTTCATCTGGGGCAGGTAGATACCCTCCGCAATGCTGCCGCAGCCTACCAGGGCCACCTTCCATTTTTTCGTCTGTTTCATAAAGCTTTTTCCTCCTGTCTTGTTTTTGGAGAGTATTCATCACGAAGCGTGTATGCCTCCGGCGGTTTAGGGGCTTTGCCCCTAAATACCCCACCACCTTTAAAAAGGTGGACGAAACTTTTGCGTCCGTGGTTTTTAATCGCCTGCTTGAATACATCCGATTTTTGCGGCTTCTTTGCCGCTGATGGTTATTTTTAAGTTCATTTCCTCTCCCAGTTCTGCAAGGGGAAGGAGATCCGCTTTTTCCAGGGGCCGTTCCTCCCCCATGGGGTAGGGCAGCCCCATCTGGGCATATTTGCTTTTCCCCAGCACGTGGTAAGGCAAAAGGTCAAGGCGCGTGGCCCTCCTCTCCGCCGCCAGGGAGAAAATCCCCTTCATGGCTTCCCGGCTGTAGTTAAACCCCGGGATAACCGGCACCCGGATGATCACCTCCCCGCCGCTTTCCAGCGCCAGGCTAAGGTTTTGGAGGATAAGGGGCAGGTTTCCTCCAGCCACCTTTTTTAAGGTGTCCGCGTCCCCATGCTTTAAGTCGAAAAGAACCAGATCCACAAGCCCCAGGCTTTGCCGGAAGGCGCTTTCCGGCACGTTCCCTGTGGTTTCCAGGGCTGTGTGCAGCCCCTCCTTTTTGCAGGCCTCCAGCAGGGCACGCAGGCCCTTTGGCTGCAAAAGGGGTTCCCCGCCGGAAAAGGTGACGCCGCCCCCTGTCTTTTCATAATAGGCTGTGTCCCGCTTCACAACAGCCAGAATGTCCTCTACCGCCATGTCCTCCCCGGAAAGCCGCAAGGCTCCAGACAGGCAGGCCCTGGCGCAGGCCCCGCAGCGGCGGCACTTCTCCCTGTGAAACACCGGGCCTGTTTCCGGGGAAAAGCCGATAGCCCCATAAGGGCAGGCGGCGGCACAGCGCCCGCAGGAAACGCACTTATTCTGGAAATGAAGCAGCTCTGCCCGCCCGCTTTGGGATTCCGGATTCGCGCACCAGGGGCACTGCAGGGGACAGCCCCGCAAAAACACCGTAGTGCGGATGCCAGGCCCATCGTGGAGGGAAAAACGCTGTATATCGAAAATCTTCACCTGTTCAGTCATATAGCACCCGGCTCATCAGTTCCTGCTGGATATCAGCTTCTAAATTTACAAACACAGCGGAAAACCCGCTGACCCGCACAATCAGATCCTTATAGTTTTCCGGGTGCTTCACCGCATCTTCCAGCACCCCCCGGCCCACCACGGTCACCATAATGTGGCTGCCGCCCTTTTCAAAGTAGACTTTAAACAAGGACTTGATGGACTCCCGGTTCTCCTCAAAGAAGGAAGGGGAAAACTTGATGTTCTGCACAGATCCGGCGTGATACCGGGCGTCAATCTTTGCCAGGGAATTGAGCATGGCCGTAGGCCCGCTCTGGTTGGCGCCGCCCTGGGGGTTGTTGGCGGGGTTCATAAACTGCCCCGCATACCGCCCGTCTGGGGAGGCCCCGGTTTCCCGGCCCCATTCGGTGTTGAGCTGGTTGTTGCTGATAACCACCAGGAAATACTGCATCCCAGCGTCTATCCCCCTTTGGCGCACGCCCTTTGCCACATATTCATAGAGATCTGTTGCCATGCTGTCGGCGGTGTCCAGGTCGTTGCCATATTTGTCGCAGGCCCACAGGTCTGCCCGCAGCTCCTCATAGCCCTTAAAGTTTGCCAGCATAGCCTCCCCAATCTGGGGCAGGGTCACTTTTTTCTGCCGGAAAACCAGATCGTTTATAGCCCACAGGCTGTCGGAGGCATTTATCAGGCCGTAAATCTCGTTAGTGCCCCCCAGATACCGCACGCCTCCGTCCAAAAGGGCCTTGCCCCGCTCCAGGCAGTCGTCCATGAGGATGCTGGTAAACAGGAAAGAAACGTCCCGGTTCATGGCTTCAAAAGAATAGGTTTGGCCCTGGATGGACAAATCCATATAGTAGTCCAAAAGGCGCTTGTAGCCCTCATAAAATTCCTCAAAGCTTCCATATTCGGAAAGGGCCTTGCAGGGCACCTCCCGGTTTTTCCGGACGCCGTCCATGGGGTCAACACCCCCGTTCATGTACAGCGTCAGAAGCTTCAGCAGGTTCATGCAGATGTTGGGGGTGCCGGTGCTCTGGCCCTGGATGACGAATTCCGTACACCCAAAGGGCACATACTGCTCCGCTGTCTTTTCGTCCAGCCTCATGCCGTAGGCCACAGCGGGGACGTTCACCTCGTCGTTATAGAGGGTGGGATAGGTGGCCCCAGCCCCTAAAGCATCCATGGCCTCGTCCCACACGTCCTCCGGGGTGTCCTCTGTCACCCGCAGGGTAAACTGAGGCTCCACATAGCGGCATTCCTTTGCCACCTTCAGGGCCAGATGCAGGAAGGCGTTGGCCTCCCTGGGGTGCCTGCGGCCTTTTCCCCCTACAATCACCCGGCCGTTGACAGTGGTGCGGCGGTTTTCAATCATGGTCCACAGGCACTTCACATAGCGGAAAGCCTCCTGCTCTGTAAGCCGCCCAGCCTCATAGTCCCGCACCAGGTACGGACCCAGGTAATCGTCCAGCCGCCCATAGTTGATAACCCCTGCCAGCATGGCATACAGCCAGAAAAGCTGCAAAGCCTGGGGGAAGGTTTCCGGCTTGCCCTCTTTGATTTTGTCCAAATCCGCCGCCATGCGCAAAAGCTCTGCCCGGCGCTTTTCCGGCGCTTCCCCGCTTTGGGCCAGGGCTTTGTCCCGCAGGGCCTCGGCGCAGGCTGTAAACAGGGAGAAGCAGGAGAGAGACGCCTCATAGAAGGGGTTCCCCGGATTCTTTGCCAGCTTTCCCTCTACCAGCTTCCGCAGCCCGCCAATGCCGTTATCCAGCAGCGTGGGGTAATCCAGCATCATGCCGGAAAGCCGGGCTGTGGCAATGAGGGGATAGTGTACGTCGATGAACCGCCCGGTGGTGTCCTCTGTCAGCACCTCCCGGCAGTATTTTGTTTTCAAATCGTGCTCCAGCCAGTAATCATACAGCGCGCCCGCCCTGGCCTTCTGCTCCTCTGTTTCCAGCTTTTCCTTAAAGGCCAAAAGCTTATTGAACACGCAGTAATGCCCCACGCCTCCCACAGAGGTGACGCACCCGAAGCCAATGGGCAGGAAGTCCAGCCGCCCGGCAAGCAAGTCCCCATCCTCTATTTTCCGAAACAGCCGGGGATACAGCACCTGCAGGCAGGCGGCCTCCCGCAGTTCCTTAGGGCTTTCCCTGTGGGCCTTGTGGGCCTCTGTGTACGCCTCCATAATGGCAAGCTGTTCCTCCAAAGTCTTTTCGCAGGGAACCTTTACGCTTACCTCCACGTTCTGCGCGCCGTTTACGTCAAATTTCACGCTCATCTGTCACACTCCCTTTCAGTGCGCCCTGCGCTCCTCTGCCCGCCAGTCGTTCTGATAACCGGAAATCAAATCGGAAAAGCGCTTTGTGATGTAATGGGGCCGGGTGATGGCGCTGCCCACCACAATGGCGTGTGCCCCCAGGTACAGGCAGCGGATGGCGTCGTCCGGGGTGTAGATGTGCCCTTCCATAATGATATAGGCCTCATCCCCCAAATCCCGGCACATCCGGGCAAACTCCCGGAGATCCGGCTCTTCTATGTGTTTCGTCTCCGCTGTGTAGCCATATAAAGTCGGCCCTACAATGTCCGCCCCCAGCTCCACTGCCCGCACTGCTTCCTCATAGTTGGAAACATCGGCAAAGAGGATGGCCTCGGGGATGGCCGCCTTCACCTCCGGCAGCAGCTCATAGGCGTGCCTGCCCCTTATCATCTGGGCGGTGCAGTCCAGGGCGATAATCTCCGCCCCGGCCTCCCACACTTCCCGGGCAGCCTCCAGGGTGGGGGTGATGAACACGTCCGTGCCCGGGGACCACTGCTTATACAGGCCGATAACCGGCAAGTCCACTGCCGCCTTGATGGAGCGTATCTGCTCCGGGATGTTGGCGCGGATGCCCACTGCCCCGCCCCACTGGGCGGCTTTTGCCATAAGGGCGGGCATTTCCGCCGAATAGATGGGATCGTCGTGCTGCACCTGGCAGGAAACGATCAGGCCGTTTTTGAAGGATTCCAATATCTGCTTTTTCCGGGGATCCGATGTTTTCATGGGATCATCCTCCTTATGTGATATGGCGGGAGCGCTTGCAGAAAGCCCCCTGCCCAAAGCTCTACGCATATTCTATCACACGTCTCGAAAACTTGCAAGGCATTTCTATCAATTTTTATCTTTTTTTATCAATTTTCTGATTTTGGCCTGAAAATCCTGCTTGCTTTGCCGGTCTGCGGCAACGACAAAAGGTTTACAGGTGGGCATAAAAAAGGCAGCGGAAACCCGCCGCCTTTTTTATGCTTGTGCAAAACTTGCCTTCCAGAAAACCGGATAAGGCCGGTTATCATGGGCGCTTGCCATATGCTTCCTGCTCCTCCACCGCAACCAGGTTTTCCGGACGCTGGGCAGGGCTTCCAGTATAGCGGTCGCACACCACCGCGTCAAACCTGGACACCTGGCACACCCGCATCAGGCCCTTGGTGGAAAACTTGCTGGAATCCATCAGCAGATACCGGTGGGTGGCCTGCTCCAAGGCAATACGCTTCATGGCAAGGCTCTGCATTTCTGTGCTGCACACCACCTGCTGCTCCAGGTCTACCCCCGCACAGCCGAAAAAAGCCTTGTCAAAGTAGAACTGCCGCAGCAGATCCTGGGCGATAAGCCCCACATTCATGCCGTAATGGGGCAGGTATTCCCCGCCGATAAGGAAAATTTGGGCCACAGGGTGAGGGTTTTTAGAAAGGAACATGGTGTTATAGGTGATGATGTTGATGCGCCTTTGCAGCAGGGCGGCTGCTAGGGGCACGATGGTGGTGCCCCCGTCCAGGAAAACCGAGTCCCCGTCCTGCACAAGCCCGGCGGCATATTTGGCCACAATCTCCTTTTCCCCGGCATGGATGGACGTTTTCTGCCGCATGGTAAGCTCTGCCCCGTCTGATTCCTCCAGGGAGGCGGCGCCCCCCTGCACCCGCTTCAGCCTGCCCTCCATCTCCAGCTTTTCAATGTCCCGCCGGACTGTAATTTCCGCCACGCCCAGCTCTGCCGCCATATCCTTCAGGCTAATAACGCCGCGTGCGTTGAGGGAACTTAAAATCAACTTCCTGCGCTCCGGAGCAATCATGTCTGTCGCCATGCGGCACAAGCTGCTTGCAAGCCCTGCGCCGTTCCTTTCTTCTCTTTTTTCACGCTACATCCTGTCCTTTCCGCTTTCCGAAAGTTCTAGCAGGGCCGCGCCGATAATACCAGCGTCATTGCCCAGCCGGGCCTGTATGGCGGGAGGTATCCCAATTTCCTCCGCCGCATAGGTACACTGGGTCATTTTCTCGTTTAAGGGCTTTAAGAGGACCTCCCCCTCGTTGCTGATGCCGCCGCCGATAATGATGACCTGGGGCCGGAAAATTACAATGAAGCTGGAAAGCCCGGCGGCAAGATAGGAGATATACCTGTCTACCACCCCGGCGGCAGCGGCGTCCCCCTGCTGGGCGGCGGCAAAGGGGATGCGGGCATCCATGCTGCCGGGGTCCCCGCCGCAAAGCTTTCCCATCAGGCTTTCCGGGCAGGCCGCCAAAGCCTCCCGGGCCTGGCGTATCAGGGCTGTAGCAGAGGCATAGGACTCCAGGCAGCCATACTGCCCACAGGTACACTGCACACCCTCAAACACCAGCTTGGTGTGGCCCAGCTCAGCCCCCATGTGGTCGCAGCCATTGAAAATCCGCTTGTTCAGGACAATGCCGCCGCCCAAGCCAGTGCCCAGGGTGATCATCAGGGCATCCTCATAGTCCCGGGCAGCCCCTGCCATCACCTCGCCTAAGGCGGCGCAGTCCGCGTCGTTGCGGATAAACAAGGGAATATCGAAATGTTTTCCCAACTCCTCCGGCAGGGGGACGTTGCGCCAGCCCAGGTTATTGGCATTCACCAGCAGGTTGGTGCGGGGGTTAATCAGGCTGGGGGTGCCCAGCCCCACAGAGGAGATGTCTGCCATTTTCATCCCGGCCAGCTCCACCACCTCATAGGCGGTGCGGGCGATATCCGCCACCAGATCTGGGAAAGGCTGGCGGGGATTGGTTTTATTGCGGTGCTTTTTGACAATATTCCCTTGCCCGTCCACAACGCCTGCGGCAATATTGGTTCCGCCTAAATCAATGCCTACGTAATAACGCATATTTTCCTCCAATTATAACACGTTTTTGCCTTCTTGGAAAGATGTTTTTCTTTATTGGGAACGTCCAGACAGCGCGTTTTATGCCTCCGGCGGCTTAGGGACTCTGAGTCTCGCCTGGTCTCGTCTGCCGACTCGGTCGGGTCAGAACGGTCCCCACCGGGGACCTTCCCCGGCTCGGTCGGCTCGGGGCGGGAACGCTAACGCATGGCGTTTGCGTTTTGCCACATGGCAATCCTCGCCCCTAAAAACCCTGCAACCCCTTTTGGAAGAAGGGGAACCGTTCCCAAAGGGAACGGCTGACCCCAAAACCAAGTTTTAAAAATTTGTTGGAGTTTTCTTTTTGGCTCTTCTGTTGGGATCCCGCACTCCCGGGCCTTTCTAAAACAAGCCTTCCTTCCGGAGAGGAAAGAAGGCTTGTAGCTGCCCTTCTCCCGGCCCCGCCCGCCAAGGGGAAGGGCCGGAATTTTAAGGAGGATTCCGCGGGGCATATAGTTAACACAGTCCAAAAGAGGCAGCACACCTCTTTGGGATCAGGCGGTGTAGCCGCCCAGCTTGAAAACCGGAATATACCGATTTTCAAGTGTGTTTACTATAACCCTGCCCCGCTATGAAAAAAATGAATCTGTACGCTGTGTTTACTCGTGCGCGGGCCAGAGGCGTCCGGCCCTAAATATAAAGGTGCTTGAAGCGGCGCAGGTATTCCACTGTCCGGCCCAGGCTCTCATAAAGATCCATGCCGCAGTCATCCTGCTCCCATACGGCGGCCTCCACTCCCAGCTCGTCGGCTATCCGGAGAATTTCTTCCAGGGGCATCATGCCCTCCCCGGCGCACACAAAGTCGCTGGGGGTCATTTTGTCGCCCTCCTGGTGGTTGGCCCCAAAGGTTTCCCAGGTGACCATATCTGTGCGGCCCTCCAGCAGGTTCGCGGGGTGGGCTTTATAGTCTTTAATGTGGATAAGCCGCAAGCGACTGCCCATTTTCTTCATCTCAGAAATGGGATCATGGCCTCCGCGCACATCCCAGCCTGTGTCCATCTCAAAGTGGACATACTTGGGATCCGTATTCTCTGCCAGATAGTACAGCACCGGCTTGCCGTTTACCTCCTGGAACTCATGGTAATGGTTGTGGTACACCAGGGGGTTGAAGCCGTTTTCAATGAGCACCTTGCCCACATGATTATAATGCTCGCACATGCGCATGATATGGTCATAGCCTGTGAAAAATTCAATGGGCACCACCAGGTTTCGGTTGCCCAGAACCTGGTTATACTTCATAACGGCAGGAAGGGTTTCATCGTCCAGCCCGCCGATGTGGATGCTGCCCACCCGCGCCCCGTAAGGCTCCAGCAGCTCTTTCAGCTCCTCTGCCGGGATCCCCAGGCCTGTGCCTGGCTCTTCCGCAGCGGAATGGTTTGCTGGCTCCAGATGGCGGAAGCCGATATCCAACACCTTTTTCAGAACCGCTTTGGGATCCTTATCCAGCTCCTGCTGCACGCAGTGCAGGGAGAAAAGCTCCAGCCCAAGCTTCAATGCCATATGACACCGCTCCTTATCTCAGAAAAGTATTTGCCTTGCTGTCTGTGCTATGACTATAACATGGGTTTTCAGAAAAGTCAAGATAAAAAATGTTAAAAGTTGAGAACGTGCAGAAATACCCAATCCCCTGCCGGATCAGGGCATATATCCAGAGAAAATCTAGGCTTTACTGGAGTTTTCCCTATAGAAACGATGCGGAAAAAGAGTGGAATTGTGAAAATATTTGAAAAAATAGCTTGACTTTGTAAAAAAATCTGGTATGATAGACACAAAGAAACGCTGTTCACAAATGATATATTTTGAACAAGCCGTATCAATTTTTTCAACTGAAGAAAGGATGGAAAACCATGAAAACCTGGAACAAAGCGCTTGCCGTGATACTTTCCCTGGCGCTGGCGCTCTCCCTGACGGCCTGCGGCGGCACACCCCAGTCCTCCGCCCCTGCCCCTGAGAGCAGCGAAGCCTCCTCCAAGCCAGCCGAAAGCACCCCTCCCTCCAAAGCGGAAGAGTCTGTGCCGGAAGAGCCGGAATCCACGCCGGAGGAAAAGCCTGCCTCCGCGGATGAAACGCCCCGGGAGGAAACCCTTTATATGGGCACCGGGCAGTGGGGCACTGTGATAAACGCCAATCCCTTCTCCACCAACGCCAACAACTCCCTGTTCTGCGGCAACGATTCCGGGAACCCGCCGGAGCTGCATTATGAAACCCTTTATATGTATAACCTGCTGACAGGCGGGGCGGATCCCCTGCTGGCAGACGGGCCTTGGGAGTTTGACGGGGACAACAACCTGACTGTAAAGCTGAAGCCCGCTGCCAAGTGGAGCGACGGCACCCCTGTTACCGCCAAGGACGTGGCGGCCACCTTTGACGCCCACATCCGCACCCAGTCCAATGCCGGCGTGGTGTATGGCAGCTATATTGCCAGCGTGGAAGCTGTGGACGACCACACTGTGGTGTTCCATCCCACTGAAAACGTGAACCTGCCCTTGATGCAGGCCTATGTGGTGCAGGACTATGTCATGCAGGCAGCCTACTTGGAGAAGAAGTTCCAGGAATATGGGGAAGCCTACGACGACTTCAAAAACGACACCATGTATGACGCCCCTTACAGCGGGCCTTATGACTGCTCCATCAACAACGCCCAGAAGTCCGGCGGCATGCGCAACGACGATTACTGGGGCCAGGACGCCTCCATGTGGGGCAAGCTGCCTGTACCCAAGTACATTGTCCACAACATTTACGCGGACAACAACGCCTACCTCAGCGCCATGAAGGCTGGCGAAATGGACATGGGCCAGATGTATGTGGCAAATATCAACGTGACCTGGGAAGAGGACGGCTATCCTATCTCCACCTATCTGGACAAGGCCCCCTACCACATCTCTGTTGTGCAGCCCACCGCCATTTTCAACACCACCGTACCCGGCCTGGATCAGCCTGCCGTGCGCAAGGCCATTGCCATGGCTGTGGACTTTGACCAGGTGAACTCTTCCGCCATGACAGGCCAAAGCCCCTCCTTTGAAGAGTATCCCCGGATGCTGTTCAGCCCCCAGGATGAAATCCGGGAGAAGTGGGTGAAGGACGAGGCCGCTTTGCAAGAGCTGGGCTGGAAGGGCAACGACCCCGATGCTGCCAACAAGCTGCTGGACGAGGCCGGCATTGTGGACACCGACGGCGACGGCATCCGGGAGTATCCTGCCGGGAACAACCTGACTTTCCAGGCCTCCTGCCCTGTGGGCTGGTCTGACTGGGAAGCCTCCATGGGCATTGTGGCAGACGCGGGCAAGAAAATCGGCATCAGCATTGAAACCTACTTCCCTGAAGCTGCCCAGTGGACAGAGGACATCCAGACTGGAAACTTCACCATCACCATGAACAGCTTTGGCGGCGGCGTTTCCAGCCCCTGGAGCACCTTTAACGATATGTTCTTCAACTATGGGGGCGAATATCCCGCCACCATTACCAAGTGCTACAGCCGCTTTAACAGCGAGAGGGCCAACGAGCTGCTGGCGCTCTCCGCCAAGGAGCAGGACGAGGAAAAGCTGAAGGATTACTATCAGGAGCTGAACGAGATTTACCTCACAGAGGTGCCCTGCTTTGCCCTGATGTACCGCCCCATGCTGTTCCACGAGGCCAGTGAAACCGTTTGGACAGGCTTCCCCAGCGAGGGCGACGGCATATCCCCCATGAACTGCATTATGGGCCAGGGCGTGGCCGCGCTGTACAACCTGGAGCTTATCAACCGGTAAACGCAATAGAGTAAGGACGGGCGGCGGCTGTGGAAAATAGATTTCGCGGCTGCCGCCCTTTCCTTTACGGTTTTCCATGCAGAAGAAGGGAGCGATACCAGGCACAAAGCCGCTTTTTCATGGCTTTTTGTGCGGATTTTGTATCAGCGTGAAAAATACAGAGAAAGGAACGATACTGGGCACAAAAGGCTGGTGTTTTATCGCTTTTTGTGCGGATCCTGTATCGCATGGCGATTGATATGAAAGGCTTTGCCAAGTATTACGGGAAAAAAATCCTGTGGTATCTCGTCACCCTGGTTTTTGCCGTGCTGCTGAACTTCCTCCTGCCCCGGCTGATGCCCGGGGATCCGGTGCAGCAGCTTATTTCCAACGCGGCCTCCGGCGTGACGGATCAGAATGCTTATCAGAAAGTGGTGGAGAAATACACCCAGGAATTCGGGCTGGACAAGCCCTTGTACAGCCAGTTTTTCATCTATATCCAAAATCTTTTCCGGGGAAATCTGGGCATTTCCTTTGCCCAGTATCCCAAAAGCGTGTCCTCTATTATCGGGGAGTCGGTAGTGTGGACGCTGGCCCTCCAGATTCCCGCCATGGTGGTGGGGTGGATTCTGGGCAACGTCCTGGGGGCTATTGCCGCCTACATCCGCAAGGGCTTTGACAAGGTGGTGCTGCCGGCCTTTATGTTCATCAGCAACATGCCCGCCTTTGGCCTGGCTCTTATCCTGGTGTCCTATGTGGCTGTAAAGTGGGCCTGGTTCCCGGTGGGCGGCGGCTATGGCTTTGACATGGTGCCAAACCTTTCCTGGAGCTTTATCGGCTCTGTGCTGTACCACTACCAGCTTCCCTTCTGGACTATGGTTTTCATCACCATCGGCGGGCAGGCTATTGGCATGCGCTCTATGGCCATATACGAGCTGAACACAGACTATGTGAAATACAGCCGGTTTTTGGGGATAAAGGACAGGAAGATTGTGGGGTATGTGTTCCGCAACTCCATGCTGCCCCAGATTACGGGCCTGGCCCTGAGCATTGGCAGCTCGGTGGGCGGCAACCTGGTGGCAGAGTCCATCTACAGCTATCCGGGCCTTGGCTCCCAGCTTTTAAAGGCCATTTCCGCCCGGGACTATCCTACCCTTTCCGCATGCACCCTTATTATCACCATCATGGTGCTGATTGCCAACCTGGTGGTGGAAATGCTGTACGCCGTTGTGGATCCCCGCATTAAGGCGGCCCAGCAGGATTCCTGAACGGGAGGTGGAAGAAACAATGAAGCATATGGTAAAAAATATTTTCCATTCCGGAAAATTTGTGGTGGGCTTTATCCTCTTTGTAAGCGTGTTCCTTTTCAGCTTCTACCCGCTGTTTTCCATGTTTGATCCGATGGAAATGGTGGGTTCGGGCTTTCACGCTCCGGGATCCTACTACAATATCAACAGCATTTTGGAGACGAAAAGCGCGGACTTGAACCACGAGGTTTCCGCGGGCCTTTCCGGGAAGTTTTCCGAGGAGCAGCTTGCAGCCATGAAGGACTGGCTTGTAAATTTCGGCGGGGTTTCCCGGGAAGAGGCGGAGGCTGCTTCGGACGAGGAATTTATCAAGCTGTGGAATGCCTGCTATGATTCCGCCGCGCCCCAGAAGGGCCTGCTGGCCACAGAAAAGCGGGATATCCGCAACCTGGACGAAAAGATTAAAGCTTTGCAGTCCTCCAGCGGGGCCATTCTGGCGGAGGAAAACGAGGACGGGGAGCTGGAAAAAAAGCAGGTTATCGGCCCCCGGGTCTTTGTCCGGGGCGGTGATGTGGCTAACAGCGTCACCTTCCCCCTGGGCACCGACAACTTTGGCGCGGACGTGCTGACAAAGCTGGCCTCCGCTGTAGGCGTATCCTTGCGCATCGGGCTGATCGCCGGCTTAGTGGCTACGGCTATCGGGCTGATTATCGGGCTGGTGGCAGGTTTTTTAGGGGGATGGGTGGACAACCTCCTGACCTTCTTCACAAACCTCTTTACCGTTATCCCCAGCTTTGTTATCCTGGTGCTGATTGCAAACTCTGTCAGCCAGGCAGGCCGGGGGCCTTCGGTGGTGGCGGTGATCATCGGGGTGACAGCCTGGCCCTGGACGGCCCGCTCTGTGCGCTCCCAGGTGATTTCCCTGCGCAACCGGGATCACGTGAACCTTTCCAAGCTTTCCGGCCACAGCCTGCCCCGGATTATCTTCCAGGACATCCTGCCCTATGTGGCCTCCTATGTGGTGATGGCCCTTATCCTGCAGATTTCCTCCGGCATTTTGGCAGAGGCCCAGCTTTCCATGCTGGGCCTGGGGCCTTCCACCTCCAACGTTACCACCCTGGGGCTGATGATGCAGTGGGCAAACAAGTTCTCCGCCCATACCCAGGGCTTCTGGTGGGCCTTCCTGCCTGTTATCCTGTCCATTACGGTTATCTCCTTTTCCCTGAACCTGATGAACACAGGCCTGGACCAGGTCTTTAACCCCCAGCTACGGGATTAAGCCCTGCCTGCGCCCCGGAGTGCAGCCTCTATAATATACTTCAAAGCGGGACGGCCTAAAAAGCCGCCCCGCTGTTTTTCTGCCCTGCTTATGGTGGATTTGGGGGCAAAAACTAAAAAAACCACCAAAAAAAGCAGAATAAAATTGGATGGAGTGAAGCCGGATTTTTTATGGCAAGGCTACCATTTTACCCCAAAACGTGGTATACTATATGTATAAATAGCCTGGGTATTCACGAAATTATGAGAAAGTGCAAGGAGTTATGAAAAGATTATGTGTATAGGAGGGTTGTGTAAATGTATGAAATCGGCGAATTGGTGCTGTATGGTAGCACCGGCGTGTGCAGGGTCAGTGAAATCAAAACCCAGGATTTTCCCAGCACAGGAGAGAGGCGGCTGTATTATGTGCTGAAGCCCCTGTACCAGTCCTGCGTTATCTCCGTGCCGGTAGATTCGGACAAGGTGTTTATCCGTCCTATTATCTCGAAAGACGAGGCGGAGCGGCTTATCAGCCTGATACCTGGGCGCAAGTGCGAGGCGTATCACAACCGGGCTACCCGGGAGCTGGCACAGCATTATGACACTATGCTGAAGTCCCACAAATGCGAGGATCTTATTGACCTGACCATGTCCATCTACGCGAAAAAGGAGAACATGCACCGGCAGAAGCGGCGCTTTGGCACTGTGGACGAACGCTTCCTCAAACAGGCGGAGGACTTGCTTTTCGGAGAGCTGGCCGCCGCCCTGGAGATTCCCCGCAGCGAGGTGCGGGGCTATATTACGGCCCGGGTGACGGACGCGGAAAAGGCGGGGTGATCCCTGTCGGCATGTCCGGGAAAAAATGAAACCAGGCAGCGTTTTGCGCAGCCTGGTTTTTTATGCCCGTTCTTCCTAGTTCTTTTCCAGCTCCAACAGGAAGCGTTTGGCGGGAAGCCCGCCGCCGTATCCGGTGAGGGATCCGTTTTTGCCGATAACCCGGTGGCAGGGGATGAAGATGGAAATGGGGTTGTGATGGTTGGCAGAGCCTACGGCCCGGACAGCCTTGGGAGAGCCTGCCAGCAGGGCTATATCCTGGTAGGTGCGGGTTTCCCCATAGGGGATTGTCAGGAGGGCCTGCCACACCTTTTCCTGAAAAGGCGTGCCCCGGGGCTTCAGCGGGAGGGCAAACTCCCTTCTCCCACAGGCAAAATATTCCTCCAGTTGGCGGCGGGCTTCTTTTAGCAGGGGCGTTTCCCCTTCTATGGCGCCGGGGAAGGATACGTGCCCAAAAAGCAGGTGGGTAACGGCGCTGTCCTCCGCCGCCAGGGTCAGCTCCCCTATGGGAGACTGGCAGTACAGCACCTGGGCGCTCATGGCTTTTCCTCCCGCCGGGCGCGCTTCTCCAGCCAGGACACCGCATAGGAGCAGGAGGCCCCCACCTTCCAGCCCTGGGCTTCAATGGCGGCAACAGCCTCTTCCATCAGCTTCCCCGCCACCCCCTGGCCCCGGAGGCTTTCGTGGACAAAGGTGTGGTCTATAACAGCCACGCCTTCTTTTTCCGGAAAGGTGATTTCTGCCAGCAGGGCGCCGTCTGGCCCGGCGGCATAGATCCGGTTTCGTTCATGGTGAAATTCCATAGCTTTCCCTCCTTGGGGGTGTCCAACTGGATACTTCCAGGTGTCGTTTCTTTATTAAGGCTCATGTGCCCTGTTCTTCCGCTAAAACCCCGGTGCAGAATTCCTCTTCTGTTGCTGTGAGCAGAACCGGCAGCACCTTCCCTGACAGGGGCCGGGAGGACTGCACCCGGACGGGGGTATACTGGGGGGTGTGGCCTTCATAGATCTGCCCCCCTGTTTCCTGTTCAAAGAGCACAGGATAGATTTTGCCCAACTGGCTCTGGTAATATGCCTGCTGGCCTGCCCGGGCCGCCGCCGCCATGGTTTTGCTGCGGGACTCCTTCACTGGGGCGGGCACCTGGCCCAGTGCGTTATACGCTTTGGTGCCGGGCCTGCGGGAATAGGCAAACACATGAACCCGGGCAAAGCCTATATCCTCTACAAACCGGAGGGATTCCTGAAACTCCTCCTCCGTCTCCCCGGCAAAGCCCACCATCACGTCTGTGGTGATGGCGCAGCCGGGAAAGGCCTCCCGCAGATCCGCCACAATCTTCCTATATTCCGCCGGGGTATAGTGGCGGTTCATCCGGCACAGGGTTTCCCCGCAGCCGCTTTGCAGGGACAGGTGGAACTGGGGACACAGCTTTTCCTGGGCGGCAAACCGCTTTATTACCGGGGGCGTAAGCTGTTCCGGCTCTAAAGAACCCAGCCGCACCCGGCAGATGCCCTCCACCCCGCAGACCGCCTCTACCGCGTCGCACAGGTGCAGGCCTATATCCTGCCCATAGGCAGGGAGGTTGATGCCGGTGAGCACGATTTCCTGATAGCCCCGGCCTGCCAGCAGCCGGGCTTCCTCCCGGATGTCGGAAAGGGGCTTGGAGCGCACCCGGCCCCTGGCATAGGGGATAATGCAGTAAGAGCAAAAGCGGTTGCAGCCGTCCTCAATTTTCAGGAAAGCCCTGGTGCGCCCCTGCAGCCCGGAAACCGACAGCTTCTCAAAGCCCTCTCCCGGGCTGTGGGCCTGGATGTCCACCACCCGCTGCTTGGTGGAAAGGTATTCCAGCACCCGGGGCAGCAGCGCCCGGCGGTTGGCTGTGCCCAGCACCACGTCCGCTTCCAGGAAGGCCTCCGCCTCCCCGGGGAAAGCCTGGGGCCAGCAGCCTGTAAGCACTGCCACAGCCCCGGGGTTCTGCTTTTTCGCCCGCCGCAGGGCCTGCCGGGCCTTCTGGTCGCTTTGGGCTGTAACGGTGCAGGAGTTTACCACCACCACATCGGCCTGCTCCTCCCTTTCCGCCGGCTGGAAGCCCCCCTGTTCCATGGACTCCAGCATGGCCTCGGACTCGTATTGGTTTACCTTACAGCCCAGGGTTACGAATTTTACCTTCAAGAATTATTCCTCCGGCGGGAAGGGGGGCCAGCCCATTTTGCGCTGCCCAAGCAGGTGGAAATGGAGGTGCTGCACGCTCTGCATCCCGTCTTCCCCGCAGTTGTTGATGACCCGGAAGCCCTTTTCCAGGCCCAGCTCTCCTGAAAGCTTTGCTATCACCTCAAAGATATGGGCCACAACGCCGCTGTTTTCCGGGGTTATCTCCTGGGCCGAGGCGATGTGGGCCTTGGGGATGACCAGCACATGCACCGGGGCCTGGGGCTCCAGATCATGGAAAGCCAGCACCGTTTCATCCTCATACACTTTCCTGGAGGGGATTTCCCCTGCCGCTATTTTACAGAAAATACAGTCTTTCATACATTACCGACCTTTCTGTTTGGGGCGCCGCCCCAAACCCCGCTTAGGGAAAATTTTTGCAAAAATTTTCCCTAAGAACCTTTCAAAAACTTTTCCTCCACAGAAGGCATATAGTTGCGGTTTATCCAAGCTGCTTCTTTACAAGTTCCGGCACAGCCGCCAGGGCTTCGTCCAGCTTGGTCTGGTCTTTGGCGCCTGCCATGGCGAAATCGGGCCTGCCGCCGCCGTTACCGCCGGTGAGCATGGCAACCTCCTTCACAAGCTGCCCGGCCTTCAGGCCCTTTTCCTGGGCCGCCTTGTTGCAGGCCGCCGCCAGGGAGGCCTTGCCTCCGGCAATCCCCGCGAATACGGCTGCCAAAGGCTCCTCGTATTCCTTGGCCTTGTCGCACAAGGCCCGCAGGGCGTCTGGGGCTGTGCCGGAAAGCAGGGCGAACACCACCTTTATGCCTGCCACCTCCTGGGCATTCTGGAACACGCCCTGGAGGTTTGCTTTGGCAACCTGCTGGTTCAATGCTTCAATCTGCTTATCCTTTTCCTTCATTTCCCCCATAAGCTGCTTGGCCCGGATGGGCAGCTCCGCCGGGTTGGGGGTTTTCAGGGCGTGGGCGGTTTCTAGCAGGGTGACGTTCTGGGCGGTGAGCATCCCCAGCACGCCGCTGCCGGTAACGGCCTCGATGCGCCGCACACCGGAAGCCACAGAGGACTCGGAGACAATTTTAAAAAGCCCCAGCTTGGCGGTATTGTCCATGTGGGTGCCGCCGCAGAACTCCCGGGAGAAGCCGTCGGTGACAGAGGCCACCCGCACCACATCCCCGTATTTCTCCCCAAACAGGGCCATAGCCCCGCTCTTCCTGGCTTCCTCAATAGGCATTTCTTTCACTTCCACAGGAACAGCCTTTAAAATCTCCTCGTTGACCAGGATTTCCACTGCCGCCAGCTCCTCTGGGGTCATGGCGGAGAAATGGGTGAAGTCGAAGCGAACCTCTTTTTCGTTGACAAGCTGCCCCGCCTGCTCTACATGGCCGCCCAGCACCTTGCGCAATGCGGCCTGCAACAGGTGGGCGGCGGTGTGGTTGCGCATAATGGCGGCCCGGCGCTTTTCGTCCACACGGGCTGTGACCTTATCCCCTGCCGCAAGAGCGCCCTGGGTTACAACAGCCCGGTGCAGGAACACCCCCTGGTGCCGGGTGGTGTCCACCACATCTATGGAAAGGCCCTGGGCCGCGATTTCGCCGCTGTCGCCCACCTGGCCGCCGCTTTCCCCATAGAAGGGAGTTTGGGAGAGCACTACGGACACTTCCGCCCCTTCCCCGGCGGACTCTACCCGCTGCCCGCCCTGGATGATGGCTATCACCTCTGCCTGGGTTTCCAGTTCGCTATACCCGGTGAACTCTGTGGCGGCAAGGCCCGCGGCGGCAGTTCCCTCGCCCTTCCAGGCGTCGGCCCCGGCATCCTTCCGGGCGCTGCGGGCACGCTCCTTCTGCTCCTTCATCAGCTCCCGGAAACGCTCCTCGTCTACGTCCATGCCCCGCTCTGCCAGGATTTCCCGGGTCAGATCCAGGGGGAAGCCATAGGTGTCGTTTAAGGTGAAGGCGTGCTCTCCGGAGAACACCTTGGAATCTGCCTTGTCGATAAAGGAATTGAGCAGGGCAAGGCCCTGGTCGATGGTTTTCAGGAAGCTTTCCTCTTCAAAGCCGATGATTTTCCGGATGGTTTCCCGCTTCTCCCGCAGCTCGGGATAGGCCTTTTCATTCTCCGCGATAACAGTATCAGCTAAATCTGCCAGGAACAGGCCGTTTACCCCCAAAAGCTTCCCATGGCGGGCGGCCCGGCGGAGCAGGCGGCGCAGCACATAGCCCCGGCCCTCGTTGGAGGGCAGCACGCCGTCGCCTATCATGAACACAGTGGAGCGGATGTGGTCGGTAATCACCCGCAGGGAGATGTCGGACTTGGCGCCTTGGCCATAGGCCACGCCGGAGATTTCGCTCATGCGCTTCATGATGTTCTGCACCGTGTCCACCAGGAAGAGGTTGTCTACCCCCTGCATGACGCAGGCCAGGCGCTCCAGACCCATGCCGGTGTCGATGTTCTTCTGGGCAAGGTCTTCATAGTGGCCCTCGCCGTCGCTGTTAAACTGGGAGAACACCAGGTTCCAGATTTCCACGTACCGGTCGCATTCGCAGCCTACGCCGCAGTCAGGCTTGCCGCAGCCATGCTCTTCCCCACGATCGAAATAAATTTCCGAGCAGGGGCCGCAGGGGCCGGAGCCATGCTCCCAGAAATTGTCCTCTTTACCCATGCGCTTCATGTGGCTTTCCGGCACACCGATTTCCTTTGTCCAGATGTCCCAGGCCTCGTCGTCTGTTTCAAAGACGGTGACGTACAGCTTTTCCTCCGGCATTTCCAGCACCTGGGTGAAGAACTCCCAGGCCCAGGAGATGGCTTCCCGCTTGAAGTAGTCGCCAAAGGAGAAGTTGCCCAGCATCTCGAAGAAGGTGCCATGGCGGTCTGTAATGCCCACGCTGTCAATATCCGGGGTGCGGATGCACTTTTGGCAGGTGGTTACCCGGCGGCAGAGCGGCTCTGCTTCCCCGGTGAAATACTTCTTCATGGGCGCCATGCCCGCGCCGATGAGCAGGAGGCTGTTGTCCCCCTGGGGAATCAGCGAGAAGCTGGGAAGACGCAAATGATCCTTCGACTGGAAGAAGGCGAGATACTTTTCGCGTAATTCGTTTAATCCTGTCCACTGCATGTGTAATCAGCCTTTCTAATAAAGATTATTGGATTGACAGAAAGCATAATATAAAGTAAAATAAAGATAAACTAAGAGAAAAGGAGGCCCTTGTATGCCTACAGAAAAGGAAGTCCTGCTGATTCAAAAAGCCACCATGTACGACTTGAAGCGCATTCTGGAACAGGATCCAGACAAGACCTATACTGTGGAAGAACTAAAGGCCCTTATTGACGCATACATTTCCGGGGCCGAACAGTAAAAACTACAGGAAGGCGGGACAACCCGCCTTTTTTATTTTTCCTTCCGGAAATACTCTATGCCCATGATGGCAAGCCCCAGCAGGAGCAGCAGCCCGCCCAGAACCACGGGCCACACCATATGGCTCTCCAGCATGGAGGTGCCGAAGCGGCCCGGCGGGGTTGACCATTCAGTGACGTTTTGCACGTTGGCCGCGGCGGCAAAGAAGCCCGCCAGGCACCAGATGGAGCCGATGAGGGATAAAAAGCCGCCGATAAGCACCTTTTTCATTGCGAATCCCCCTCCCTGTGCCGCAGGTACTCCATAAATCCCCAGGCAAGGGTAAAGCACAAAGCCATGTGCAGCAAGGCCCAGGCTGTGCCCAGCAGCCCTAAAAGAAATTTTTTCATATACTTCCCTCCCTAAATTGTTAATATAAAACTGTATCCCATTCCCCTGCCCTGCGGCGGGGGAATTCTTTCCTGCCCATTGTTTGTGCAGAAGCAAAAATAAAACAAGCCTGCCTGTCCACATGGGACGGGCAAGCCCGCGGTACCACCCAAATTGCAGCCTGACCACCCTCTTAAAAGCTGTGCATTCTGCCTCTTTGTCCCCGTTAACGCCGGGAAACGCCGGTGCTCCTCACACCGGTGCGCCTGTGCCGCCGGCACAGAAAGGGCGGCCTGCCCTTCCCCTCCTACGGCTTTTCACCAGCCAGCCGTCTCTCTGCAATCGGGCAAAAGGCATCTTCCCTGCGCTTTTTCCTGTATTTCTTCCCTATTATAGCCGCATCCCGCCCTGGTGTCAATGGTTTGGCACTCATTTTTGCCTGCCGCGGCCTATATATATGGATACAGGGGGGTGGCTATCCATATGAAGAAGAAACGAAAAGGCTTTTTTGCCCTTGTGAAAATCAACCTGAAAATGGTGGGGCTCGGAATTTTGTGCCTGGCGCTGGGGGCAGGGGCCTTTATGGCTGCCGCCGCTTCGGAGGGGGTGGAGGTGCCGGTGGTGATGTACCACTCCATGCTCAAGGACGAGGCCCGGCATGGGCAGTATGTCATCTCCCCGGAAGAGTTTGAAAACGATTTGCAGTATCTGCAAAGCCATGGCTATACCACCATCCTCATTGAGGATCTCATCGCCTACACTAAAGGAGGCTCCCTGCCAGAAAAGCCTGTGCTGCTCACTTTTGACGACGGATACTACAGCAACTACTTATATGCCTTCCCTTTGGCCCAGAAATACAACAGCAAATTTGTCATCTCCCCCATAGGCCGCTATACGGATCTCTACACCGACACCCCGGACGAAAGCGCCTACTATTCCCACTGCACCTGGGAAGAGCTGAAGGAAATGGCGGATTCCGGGCTGGTGGAGGTGCAGAACCACAGCTATGACCTGCACCAGAGCAAAAAAGGGGCGCTGGGGGTGAAGAAGCTTCCCGGGGAATCGGAGGAGCAGTACCGCCAAAGGCTTATGGGGGATTTGAACGAGGCCCAGCGGGCCATAACGGAAAAGGGGGGAATTGCCCCGCCTACGGCCCTGGCCTACCCCTTTGGGGCCATGAGCAAGTCTACCCCCGGCATTGTAAAGGAAATGGGCTTTTTATGTACCCTCTCCTGCGAGGAAAAGGTGTGCCGGGTGACAAGGGATCCCAATTCCCTGTTTGAGCTGGGGCGGTTCCTGCGGTATTCCGGTATAAGCTCCCAGGAGTTTTTTGAAAAGAGGATGGGCCTTAAGGGATAGGGGTTTAATTTTAGGGTCAACCCCTTTTTTAAAAGGGGTTGCAGGGTTCTTAGGGGCGAGGGTTGCCATGTGGCAAAACGCAAACGCCATGCGTTAGCGTTCCCGCCCCGAGCCGACCGAGCCGGGGAAGGTCCCCGGTGGGGACCGTTCTGACCCGACCGAGTCGGCAGACGAGACCAGGCGAGACTCGGAGTCCCTAAGCCGCCGGAGGCATACACAGGAGGGGAGATACATGGGAGAACTGATTTGCGGGGTGCTGTGGGGCTGGCCTACCCTGGCCCTGATTTTGTCTGCCGGGGCCTATTTTTCCTATGAAACCTGCTTTTTCCAGGTGCGCAGGGCGGGGCGCTGGCTGAAAGCGGCCCTGTGCTGCCGGAAGGAAGCCCGCGGCGGGGTCAGCCAGTTCCAGGCCCTCACGGCCGCCCTGGCAGGCTCCATTGGCACAGGGAACATTGTGGGGGTGGCCGCTGCCATTATGGCAGGAGGGCCAGGGGCGCTTTTCTGGATGTGGGCCTCCTCCCTGCTGGGGATGATGACGGTTTTCATGGAAAACTATCTATGCGCCCGGTTTAAGCCTGTAAGGGGACGGGGCACGGGAGCTTTGCGCTACATAGAAAAGGCGGGGAAATACGGCGGGGCGCTGGCCCTGGTCTATGCCGCCGGGTGCTGCCTTTCCTCTTTGGGCATGGGCAACATGGTGCAGATGCACGCCTTCCGGGCCGCCTGGGAGGATCTGGGCGGTCCCGGCTGGGCGGCGGCCCTTCTGGCGGGGGCGGCGCTCTTTTTCGTGGCCCGGGGCGGGCTGGGGTTTGCTGTGAAGATAACGGAAAAGCTGGTGCCTGCCATGACCATACTCTTTATGGGCGCGTCCCTTTTTGTGCTGTGGGTTTTCCGGGAAAACCTCCCTGCCGCTTTATCCTCTATATGGGAAAGCGCCTTTTCCCTGCGGGCCGGGGCCGGAGGGACGGCGGGGATGGTGCTTGCCATGCAGGCCGGGATTTCCCGGGGGGTGTTTACCAACGAAGCGGGCCTGGGCAGCTCTGCCTTTGCCTATGAGGAGGTGGAGGGCCGCGCCCCGGCAGAGCTGGGATATATGGGGATTTTCCAGGTGTTCCTGGACACCCTGGTGATGTGTACGGTGACAGGGCTGTGCATCCTGTGCTGCCCGGCCCCCGGCCTTTCCGGGGCGCAGCTTACCTTTTACCCCTTTGAGCAGGCTATGGGGATTTGGGGCCGCTGGGCCGTATCCCTGTGTACAGTGCTTTTCGCCTTTGCAACCTCGGTGGCCTGGTGCTGTTACGGGAGGAGCGGCCTGTTCTACCTTACCCGGGGCAGGGGGCGCACAGCCTTTGCCCTGGCCTTTGCCGGGGCTGCTGTGGCAGGGTGTGTGCTGCCTTTGGAAACCCTGTTCCGCTTTGGGGACGCCTGCAACGGCCTGATGGCCCTGCCCAACATCTGCGCCCTGTTCCTCCTTTCCAAAAAGGGGCTTTCCTGGCTGGGCCAGGAGGAAAAGGGGTAGCGGAAAAAGAGGCGCATCCCCCAGCCTGACGGCCAAAAGGGTGCGCCCCGGTTTTTCTATCCTCTTTTCAGGAGCACTCCCTTATGCCCCCTGCTTTTTGCCGTGGATGGTTTTCATGGCAAACAGGGTGCCCACCATCAGCAGGATGGAGACGGGCAGGGCGATAAGGGCATTGGGTACAAAGCCCGCGAACAGGTAAGACACAAAGCTGACAGCCGCCGCTGTGATGGCATAGGGCAACTGGGTGGACACGTGATCCACGTGGTCGCACTGGGCGCCGGCGGAAGCCATGATGGTGGTGTCAGAAATGGGGGAGCAATGGTCGCCGCAGACAGCCCCCGCCATGCAGGCGGACACGCACACCACGCCCAGGGGATCGGTCAGGGGGAACACGCTGAGGGTGATGGGGATAAGGATGCCAAAGGTGCCCCAGCTTGTGCCAGTGGCAAAGGCCAGGAAGCATCCGATGAGGAACACCACAGCAGGCAGGAAAGCCTGGAAAGCCCCGGCAGAGCCTTTTACCACGCCTTCCACAAACACCTTGGCGCCCAGGGAATCTGTCATAGCCTTCAGCGACCAGGCAAAGGTGAGGATGAGGATGGCAGGCACCATGGCCCTGAAGCCCTCAGGGATGCAGTCCATGGTCTGGCGGAAGGTCATGGTTTTGCGCAGGCAGTAGTACAAAATGGTGAAGGCCAGGGCAAAGACAGAGCCAAGCATCAGGCCCACAGAGGCGTCGGAACCCGAGAAAGCCTCCACAAAGGACGCGCCCTCAAAGAAGCCGCCAGAATAAATCATGCCCACAACGCAGGAGATGATCAGCACAACAATGGGCAGCACCAGATCCAGCACGATGCCCTTCTCCTCTTCCTCCTCCCCGGCTGCGCCCGCATAGGGGTTTCTGCCGCCCCACAGGTCGCCATCATTTTGGGCGCTGCGCTCGAACCGGGCCATGGGGCCGAACTCCATCTTCATCACCGCCATGCCAATCATCATGACAATGGTGAGGATGGCGTAAAAGTTAAAGGGGATGGCCTTGATAAACAGGCTGAGGCCGTTGCCGTCCTCCACATAGCTGGCCACAGCCGCCGCCCAGGAGGAAACCGGGGCGATAATGCACACAGGCGCGGCGGTGGCGTCGATGAGATAAGCAAGCTTTGCCCGGGACACCTTGTGCTTGTCCGTTACAGGGCGCATAACAGAGCCTACGGTGAGGCAGTTGAAATAGTCGTCGATAAAGATAAGTACGCCCAGGGCCACAGTGGCAAGCTGCGCGCCCACCCGGCTTTTGATGTGCTGCGCGGCCCAGCGCCCGAAGGCGGCGGATCCGCCGGCCTTGTTCATCAAAGCCACCATGGCCCCCAAAATTACCAGGAACACCAGGATGCCGATGTTGTACCCATCGGACAGCACGCTGACAATGCCTCCCTGGAACACGTGGAGCACAGTGCCCTCAAAGGAATAGGCGGAATAGAGCAGGCCGCCTATGACAATGCCCACAAACAGGGAGGAGTAGACCTCCTTGGTGATAAGGGCCAAGGCAATGGCGATGACCGGGGGCAGCAGCGCCCAGGCGGTGCCATAGAACCCGCCCCCCTCCGCGGCGCTCTCGCCGTTTCCGGCAAGCAGGGGGCCTACAAACACTGCCACCAGGATAACCGCCAGCAGTACCCCCTTGATAAGGTTTGCTTTCTTCATGTTTTTCCCTCTCTCATGCAAAAAGTCATGACATACTCTGTCATGACTTCACAAAAAGGCATATGAATCACAACAGCGCTCCGCCCTCCCTGCAAGGAAGGCGACAGTCTGCGGGATCTTCTCCCGCAGCCCGGCAAAAGGAGCTGGGCACCCCTTAGCCTCGGCGGCATCCCCTTTCCGCTTCCACCCCTGCCCGGGGCCTGCTGGAAACGTACTCTTGTCAGCCGCGCCTCTATCATGCTTACGCTTATCATACCCCCTCCCGTCCCGCTTGTCAAGCGGGATTTGGGGAAATTGGCAGGCAGGAGGGGCATGGGGCAATATCTCCGGGTTCGGGAACACCTGGAAAGCAAAATCCCCCGGCCCAGGGCCAGGGGACATGCTTACTGCTGGCAGACGCAGGAAAGATTACTGCAAAAGCTCCTCCGGGGACTTTTCAATCCGGGGGCTTTCCAGCTTTTCAATCCACTGGGCAGGTGCAACCCAGCGCACAGCGTTTTCAATAATCTTCACAATAATGGGATTGTGATAGGAGGGGAACGTCTCGTGGCCTGGCTGGAAATAGAAAATCTTGCCGTTGCCCCGGGTCCAGGTGGCGCCGCTGCGGAACAGCTCGCCGCCCCTGTACCAGTTGGTGAAGAGCAGATCGTCCGGCTTGGGGATGTCGAAAGGCTCGCAATATACCTCTTCCCGCTCCAGCTCAAAGGTTTCAGGGACGCCCTGGGTGATGGGATGGACTGCGTTCATCTTGTAAACCCGGGTGAAGTCCACTTCCCGCCACTTCAGGTTGCCGCTGGTGCCCAGGAGATACCGGAAAGGCTTAGAGAGGTGGGCAGAGTGCAGGCCGATGAAGCCCATGCCCCGCTGCACCCGGGCCACAACCTTATAGGCCAGCTCGTCAGGTACGGCATGGTGGGCGACGTGCCCCCACCAGATAAGCACGTCGGTCTTGTCCAGCAGTTCATCCGGCAGGCCGTATTCCGGATCAAAAAGGCTGGTGTAAGTAACGTTCATGTCCTCGTTCTGGTTCAGAGTGTTGGCCAGGGTCTTCAGGTGGCCGTCCGGGTACACCTCTTTAATTTCGGCTACGTTCTTCGCGATTAAGGCCTCCAGGTGGCCCTTGCGCTCTTCCGGGATGCCCGCGGGCATAAACTCGGGACGGAGTTCCCCCCGCTCCTCCACTGCCTCATACCATACGGTTACATTAATCATAGCTGTTCATTCCTTTCAAGGATAGTTAAGGGCTTGTGCTGAAAAGCAGCGGGCGCTTTGAAATGTTTTCCGCTTTTATCAGGCAGCCCCAAATGCACTATATAGATTATACACCAAAGGGCAGGCAGGCTGCAACTGGTTTTTGTGAAAATTTTCTTGTGCGAAGGCAAATCTCCCGCCTGGCCTGCGCCCTCTCTACGGAGCGTAGGTTGCAGAGGGCTGGCTGTTTTGTTATAGTACATACAGGTTGAAACCAAACTCTTGAAAAGGAGCGCGAAGCTTTATGAATCACTATGTAACAGGGGCCGCTGTTAAGGCCCTGCGGGAAAAGAAGGGACTGACACAGGCCCAGCTTGCGGAAACACTGGCGGTCAGCGACAAGGCCGTTTCCAAATGGGAGACAGGCCGGGGCCTGCCGGACATATCCCTGCTGGGGCCGCTGGCGCAGTCCCTGGGAGTCTCCATTCCGGAGCTGCTGTCCGGCGAAACCATCACCAACCGGAACAGAACCGCCAATATCCTGCGCTCGAAATTTTATGCCTGTCCGGTCTGCGGCAACACCATCCACGCCACAGGCGAGGCCATGGCAGCCTGCTGCGGCATCACCCTGCCGCCGCTGGATCCGGAGGAGCCAGATGAAGCCCACGCCTGCAGCGTGGACTATGTGGAGGACGAAATTTTTGTTACCATCAGCCATCCTATGAAGCGGGAACACCATATCTCCTTCATTGCCTATGTCACCATGAACCGCGTGGACATGGTAAAGCTGTATCCAGAGGGGAACGCTGAGGCCCGGTTTTTCCTCCGGGGCAGCGGGCAGATCTTCTGGTATTGCAACCGCCATGGCCTTTTCAGCCGCACTATCCAGCGCAAGGGCAGGAAAAAAGGGTAGGGCAGATCCTGGAAAAAGCCAGTCTCCAGGCGGGTTTGCAGGGCTTTTCTTTGTGCCAGTTTGATAAAAACGCTTTTTCGGACAGAAGCGGATTGATGGAAAAGGTAGATTCTTTTCAAAAACATTGACAACCTGCCCTTTTACCTACTATAATATACCCGTACTCAGCCAAGCGTACAAGCTTGCGGCATAGGGCCGCACTTTTCAATACAACTCCTCCCCAAAAGAAGGAAAAGGACCGGATATTCCGGTCTTTTTCCTTTTTACGGCGGAAAAGCCCGGATATTGGCGCGGCTGAGCAGCCTCCATTTTTTGTTCGCAAAACTTCTTCCATAAAAATTGCAAAAAACACAGAAATACCCCTTGACTTTCTCCGCTGATTGGGATATAATAATCAAGCGCTGAAAAATTCGCTGGTGTAGCTCAGTTGGTAGAGCAGCTGATTTGTAATCAGCAGGTCAGGGGTTCGAGTCCGTTCACCAGCTCCAAACTGGGCGGTCCGGCCCGCTGAGTAGGCCGGACAAGCCTTGTATAAAATTGCATAGTTTATGGGGGAGTTCCCGAGTGGCCAAAGGGGGCAGACTGTAAATCTGTTGTCGACGACTTCAGTGGTTCGAATCCACTCTCCCCCACCAAAGTCTGAGAAACCGCATGGTTGTGCGGTTTCTTTGCTTTTTCTTGAGGCTGTTAGATGGGCTTTTGCAGTGACCTAGCACGGTGTAGCCCTATTTCTGTGATGTTTGCATTTTGCATATTTGTTTGGATATTGTGGATAAAGTTCCAGTTCTTCTTTGGGGTTTCCTCTGCCCCTGGTCGACTGCTTTTTGTCTTGACCCACACCGTGACCCACACGCGGAAATAAACGGAAACGGCTGGATACTTCTGGGTAGGAAGTTCCAGCCGTTTTTCTCGTTTGCCCCACACTCACATGACCTTGTCCATGAAATTTCCCATCTTCTCGGCGGCCTGCTCCTGCTTTTGGCGGGTGGCGTGGGTGTAGGTTCTCAGCGTGAAACCTGCGTCGTAGTGGCCCAGCATACTGCTGACGGTTTTCACATCTACGCCGTTCTGGAGTGCGGCAGTTGCGAAAGTGTGTCTTAATGAATGGAAAGGAATATAACTTAATTCTGCTGACTTCAATATTCTCTTATGGAGGGTGACGATTGAGTCTGGGTAGTACATTTCACCGGTTCTGGTGGAGGGGAACATATAGGGATTGTCAGGGTGTTTGCGGTGTTCCTGTCGGAGTAGTTCCACAGCTTTCTGTGGGATAGACACCAGCCTGACGGATGTTTCTGTCTTGGGGCGGGTGATTACGATATTGCCGTTTTCGTCGCGGGTGGCCTGCTTGCTCACACTGATAGTTTGGTTCTCGATATCCAGGTCAGACCAGAGGAGGGCTACCAGCTCACCCTTGCGCAGGCCGCTTACTAATTCCAAATAGAACATGGGGAGGACATGGCGGCGGTCGGCCTCGTCAAGATAGGCTTTCATGTCCTCGGCGGGAAGGAATTTCATCTCCTTTTTCTCTAGCTTTGGAGCGATGCAGTCTGTTGTGGGGTTGCGCTGAATCAAGCGTTCCTTGACTGCCCGGTCTAAAGCGTTGTGTAGCATGAGGTGGATGCCACGCACGGTGGAGGCGCTTAAGCCAGGTGATTTTTTCTTCTGCGCCTCTCGCAATCTGCCGTTTTCGCGGAGGTCTTGGTATAGCTTTTGCAGGTCGCGGCCTGTCAGCTTGTTCAGCTTGATGTTGCCTATCCGTGGGTTTACATGAAGTTCAATGCTCCGGCGGTAGTATTCGGCGGTGGAAACCCGCACATTTGGCTTGGCGTAGAGCATGTACCAGTTTATCAACCATGAACCTACCGTGTAATCGTCGGAGCGGGCTACGTCCAAATCCTTGGCATCGTCCATTGCCGCGGCCAGCTTTTCTTTGACTTCTGCTTGGGTCTTGCCCAGCACGTTTTTGATGATTCGCTTGCCGGTGGCGGGGTCATAGCCAGCGGTGTATCGACCTTCCCATCGACCGTCTTTCCTTTTGCGGATGTTACCTTCGCCGTTTGCTCGTTTCTTTGCCATAAAACGGCCCCCTTTCTCAGCACACCACAATACCACACCGTGCCTCGAAAGTCCACTGACATTTTTCTTACTTTTTTGTCTACCCAAAACCGCTTTTCTTTGTTTAGCGGCACAAATTTTGGAGGAGTTAGTCATCGTATATGGCAATGAAATGGGGTGCTGAAAAAGCACCATGAAATATTGGGAATTGAACTTGACAATTTGGAAAGTTCAGTGTATAATACAAACATAGCCTTCCACAAGGCATAAAGGAGGAAGCGCCATGAGCCGCGAGTTAGGGAGACGAATAGCTGATTTACTACGGAGCAAAGGAATGCAGCAAAGGGAATTGGCTGAGCGTATTGGCCTGACTGAAGCCACAATGTCAAGGTATATCGCTGGAGAAAGAGATCCGAAACCAGAAGTGATTGCAAACATTGCAACAGCGCTTCATACCACTTCAGATTATCTGCTGGGGATTGAACCGGATGAGTTTGATTTTCCACGAGTACAGCGCATGATTGCTCGCAATGCATCAGCGCTTTCAGCTCAGGAAAAAAAGGAGCTTATCAGCGCACTGTTTGGGGAGGAATAAATGAGTTGAAAATTCATGTGCGTACTTTACAGCAACTTGAGCCGAAGGTTAGATCGTCTAACGAAAGGTATGAGGAAATCAAGCAGACTGTAGTTAAAATGTTTGAAACATATGGCGTTTCCTGCGTGCCAATTAATGGGTTCGAAATTGCTAGTAAGATGGGAATAAAGGTAATTCCATATTCCCCTCATCCTGCAAGGACTCGTTACCTGATGGAGAGATATAGCATAGATGGCTTTTCTATACTGCAGGACACGGGAGAATGGTACATTTTCTACAACGATGAGCATGATTATGGAAGAATCAATAACACTATCATGCATGAAGTCGCTCACATTGTGTTGGATCATACCGAGGACAGTGAGTTGGCAGAAGCTGAAGTTCGCTTCTTTGCAAAATATGCGCTTGCTCCTCCTGTACTTATCCACAAACTAAAGCTGGAAACCGCAGAAAGCGTAGCAGATATTTTTGAAATCAGCTTTGAAGCTGCGGGTTACGCACTTTCATACTACCAGAAATGGTTAAACTACGGAGGTCGTAATTACAAAGACTACGAAATCCGTATGTTGAGACTATTTAATCTTGCCAGTTAAGGAGGTGGTCGCTTTGGACGTTGAATAAAAACGCATTGAAAAGCTGTTTGCGGCAGCGATTCAATGCGTTGGGAGTTAAATCTGCTGTGCAAATTCAACTCTATACTTAATTGCTAAGATAAGCATAGCAGATTTCTGATCAAAATGCAACAGGTAAATACTACAAAATGCCTATTGTGAATCTATTGCCCCAAGGGCGGAAAGGAACTGTTATGAAAAATTACTACATTAACAACAATTCGACTTGCAATCCGGGATTCCATCATGAAGTTCACACCGAGGAACATGCCAAACAACTCCAGATTAGCAATAAGACTTATCTTGGCTGTTTCTCCAGCGAGGTTGAGGCAGTTCAAGTAGGAAAGGGATACTATAGCGATGCAGATGGCTGTGCTATCTGTTGCCCAAAAGCGCATAGGGGGTAATTAAAATGGCGAGAGGAACACACCACGTTGTCCATAATGCCAAGGGCGGCTGGGATGTAAAACGAGGTGACTCACAGCGATCTAGTGGACATTACGAAACTAAAGCAGATGCAGTTAAGGCTGGTAGAGCCATCAGCAAAAACCAGAAGACGGAATTCCTTATTCACGGAAAAAATGGGCGCATTCAGATCGCTGATAGCCACGGCGGTGATCCGTGCCCACCAAAAGGATAACTCACACAGAAAAGGCGCAGTCTACCGACTGCGCCTTTTCTGTGCAGATTGCCAAAAGGATATCTATTTCAAAATGAGGGGGTGGAAAGAATTGTGTAAGTAACATATAAGGCCAAAAACTGCCAGTGTTACTTTTTCTAAGAAACAGACGAATATGTCAAAAAATCACGTTCATATTTCATCTGTTTCTAGGAATGAATGTTAATCAGGCAGTTATATGGCATTTTATTGTCACATAAGCTGAGCACAAGGTTTTACGAGGACCCTTTCAACGGAAACAAATCTTCCAAGACGATTTCTGATCCTCGCTGTCGGATGTTGTTCATGTTACCTTCGCCTTTTGTGTTCATTTTTGCCATGTCCGACTCCATTTTCTCAGCACACCACAATACCACACCCTGCTGAGAAAATCCACTGACATTTTTCTTACTTTTTGGGGACTCCCAAAATTCTTTTTCTTTGTTTAGTAGCGCAAATTTTAAGGGGTCAGTCGTCGTAATAACCGGCTAAAATATCTTCAAAACGCACCTTGCCACGGGTACGGCGCACGTTGTTTATGGCCTCGCGGCGTATTTCCTCTACCTGTTCTGAAGTGTATTCAGACAAATCTGCCAGCACCCTCATCACCATCTCTAACTGCACCGCATAACGGAAGAGTCCTTTTGAGATAGCTTTCGCGTTATCCTCAGACAACCTCAAAACCGCCCCAGCCAGTTTTTCACCCAGGATGTCGTTATCCTGTAAATCGCTGTCAGCCATGAGGCTTTCGACCGCTCGCGCAAACAATTCATTTCGGGAGGAAAAGCCTTTTTCTTTTGCAAATCTGTCTGCACGTTTGACCAGTCCTTTGTCCAGGTACAGACTTATCCGCTGCATATTTTCTGAATCCATAAAACACCTCCGAAAATGCAATACACCAACTTGTGACACCTAAAAGAATCTCGGTATTCGGCCATTTCTCCCTACTTGCAACCCCAAACTTTACACCAAATCTTCATTTGTGACCCTACTATGACACCTATCTCACCATGCCCTATAACTCCCGAAAAAGCCCGTAGTTTCTAGCATTCCCGCCCGGCTCCGCCGGACGGTGTGAACTGCAAAGGCGCCACCTTGGCGCCTTGCTTTCTCCTGCTTGTTTTCGACCATGCTTTCTCTGCTCTCTCTGGCTGGATTATCTTCCATTTCAGTGCATATTTTTGCAGAATGTTTGCGCCATAACTCACGGAGGATTTGTGCCGCTGATGGAGGCGAGGCCGGTACTCCTCACAAATCGCCACAAATGCCCCAACACGGCGTTCTGGGCCTGCTCTCGTCTTGCTCCTCGAGAACGGCCTCAGTTCGCCTGACACGGCCCTCACAGGGGCTACAAACGCCTATCTGGACAGTTGGCACTCGTTGTGGTACTTGACTGCTCCCCGGATGGAGAGAATCGTGAAAATCAAGTTGCCGTTCCTAACCTGTCCGTCGGCGCTTTCGTACTTGGTAGGCTCCGTGAGAATCAAAGTTTTGTACTCCAACTCCCGCACATACTTCCTCACAGTGTTCTCGCTCATCCCCACCGCCCTGCCAATAGTTTTGTAGCTAGGCCAGCACTGATGTGACTTCCTGTCCTCACAGTACATGAGGTAGGCGTAGACTGCCAGTTCACCAGCCGACAATCCCAAACTGAAAATAGCGTTTGGCAGAGGAAAGAAGTTCTTTGCTCCGCCGCATGATGCTCTCAAGAAATTACTCATACCGCATTACCTCCTGTCTGACTCTCAACCCACGAGAGAAATTTCTCCTTTGGAACCACCAGGCGCGAACCGATTTTCAGCACCGGGAAGTCCTCCTGATGCAACAATTCATAGGCTCCTGCCATAGAGATTCCCAAAATTTCTGCCACTGTTTTCGCATTGAGAAACAGTGGCAGTTCATCGTAGCTTTTGAACTTTGATTGAACCACTCCGCACCTCCAAAAAAATTCTTGACTTTTCCGCTCTTCTGTTGTAGACTTACTCTTAAAGACAGCTTAATTTTTCAACTGTCTTATGGTAACACATGGCAGCTCATTTGTCAAGGACAATTTCAAAAATATTTTTAGCACTACAAAGAGGAGCGTAATCATAATGGCTGACTACCTGTTCTGCACCTACTTTGAATCAGGCCGCGAGTATTTCGTCTACAAGGATTTGACGTTCGAGCGTTCGCACACAAAAGAAAAAGACTTCCCATTTCTCGAAAGTCTTTTGCGGTTCACCTACTTGGACATCTGGCCGATGGAAGATCTGTTTAAGAAAATGGACAGGGCTTTGCTGAATTTCTATCGGGAACGCGACTTTGATTCGCAGGCTGCAGTGTTGAGCACGCTTGAGGAGTTGGCGAAGACACATATCTACTTTGAGTTCCTGCGTCTTGATTGGCAGGCGCGGTTTCGCCTTGTTAATCAGAACCCTGATGAGGACACACACAAGATTCTCCCGCACAAGCAGCTTCGGCACATCCCAAGTGACCTAGACACGCTGCAAAAACAAATTATGCGGCTGTTCGAGGACGTGCTGGACATTGACGATGGCAAAAAGAAACCTGTTCATGAAAAGCTGCAAGCCTACCTTGACAAAGAGAAACGAGAACCGCTCTATGCTTATCAGTTCAAGCCAATCTCAACGACTTACGAACGAACCAGGCAGGGGACTTTCACCGAAGTTTTGCACCCAACCTCCCTCTCTGGCCTGGTCGAGTTCTCCCTCCGCGAGTGCGTCAAGCGCGAATAGCGTATGCGGATCTGCTCCTACTGCGGCAAGTATTTCGCTATTCCCCGGAGGAACACGGCAGAGTTTTGCAATTTGACTATTGATGAGAATGGGCGCACTTGCAGAGAAGTCGGCGCGGTAAAGCGCTGGGCTGAGAAGAAAAATTCGGACGAGCTGTTTAAGGAGTACCGGCGGGAATACAAGAAGCGCTTCAACTGGATAAAGGCGGGGAAGATAAGCCCTGGCGCATTCTATGCTTGGAGCGCTGTTGCGAAAGGGAAAAGAGACGAGTGTGCCGCAGGCAAAATGCCTTTTGATGAGTTCAAGGAGTGGCTGGCAGAATCGTAAAGCGCTATTCTTTAGTTTAGCGGCGCAAATTTTGAGCCCCGCTTATATCGAAAACCGCCGCTATGCGCTCGATTGCCGTAAGTACAAGATTCTTCGGGCTAGTCAAGCAAAGCCGCAGATACTGCCCGCCCTGTTCCGGGTCGTGGGCAAGCCCATTCTGAACTGCCACATTTGCCTCAAGATTGACGAGGCGCAGCAGTTTCTCGGGCGTGAACCCATACCCGGAAAAATCCACCCAAAGAATATAGGTGCCTTGGGGAACATAAACCCCAGCCTTGGGCAGTTTTTCCCTGATGCGCTCCACTGCCGCAGTCAGCGACCCGTCTATATACTCGTTGAGCTGGTTCAGCCATTCCTCACCCTCCTTATAGGCGGCAACCATGGCTGCAATGGCAAATGGTGAGGGCATTCCGGCATCAAAGTCTTTCTCAAAGCGGCTCCGCAGCTCTGGGTCGGGAATCACACAATAGGCGCAGTGCAGCCCCATCAAATTGAAAGACTTATTTGCTCCCGAAACCAGAATAATGTTGCTCAAATCCTCCGCAGCCTCGATCACAGGCCAATGCCTTACACCTTTACGGACGATATCGGAATGTATCTCGTCAGAAACCAGCACCACGCTGTTCTCCCTGCATATTTCTGCCATCCGCGCCAGCTCTGCCCGAGTCCATACCCGGCCCACCGGGTTAGCGGGAGAGCAGAGGATAAACACCTTGTTTTCCGGCATGGAGCAGACTTGCCGGAACTTTTCCCAGTCCATCTGATAGTCTCCGACCGAGGGACACAGCAAGCGGCACCCCGTCACCTTCCTGCCCAGCCGGGTGATGACCTCGGTGAAGTTGCTGTATACCGGGTGGCAGAGAATGATATCGTCTCCCGGCGCGGAAAACGCCCGGACAACTTGAGCGATCCCATCCAGCGCGCCGTTGCAATGGAGAATCCAGTCCGGCTCCAGTCTGATATGGAAATGCCGTTGGTACCAGGAGATGATAGACTCCCGGTACTCCGGGGCGGCGTCAGCCGTGGTGTAGCCGAAAGTGCCAAAATCCGCTACCCGGTGCATGGCTTTTGTAATGGCCGGAGCGCAAGGAAAATCCATATCCGCCAGGTGTAGACGGATGGTATTATCGTCCAGCCGTATCCCGGGAGCACGCTTCAAAAAGTATCCAGGGTCCTCATATTTCATCGAGTAGGTACCGGCCCGGGAAACCGGGTGGTCGAAATCATATTTCATGCTTTTCTCTCCTTTTGGCGCAGTTTTCGCAAATAAGTCCGTAATATGTCACAAATAGAGCGTGTTCTCCTTGCGCCCGGCAAGCAGGTGGCCAATGACCTCCACGGTCTTTTCCACGCGCTCGGCTGGAGTGTGCTTTGCGTGGGTGGGGCAGATCTTCACGCAGCGCATACAGTGCATACATACCTCTGCGTCCAGCTTGCCGGGGTTGGAAAGATCAATAGCGGAGACTGGGCAGAGCTTGGCGCACAGCATACAGCCGGTACACTTTTCGCTGTCATGGACGGGAAGGATGGGGTCGATATTGATTACAATGTAGGGGCGTTTGCCGGGAACCTCCACCGGCCCGCCAACAGGCCCCCGCTCGTACGTGCTGCGGATCGTTCGGGAGAATTCCCGCAGCTGGGCCTGGTCCATATCATCGGGACGACCCACGCCAAACATGGGCAGAACAGAGTGCTCCGCCACCGCGCTGACAGCGGCAAAGGGCTTGAAGCCCAGGGGAATCAGCTCATCCTCCAGCTCAATGAGCGTGTCATCAATGGCCCGGTTTCCATAGACAGCCGCCATAACACATGGGGTGTTATTCCCGGTAAGTCTCTTAATGCGACGCAGATTAACGGGCGGAACCCGGCCCTCAAAGGCAGGAACGGCAAAAATGCACAGGTCATCCGAGGTGAAGGACTGTGTGCGCTCGTCGGCGGCAGGGTCGCAGAGGTCGATGGAAACCGTCTCCGGCCAGGCTGACGCCAGAAGCTCGGACACGGCTTTTGTGCCACCGGTAGGACTAAAATGGATTTGATAGACTGACATAGAAATTCTCCTTTTCTATTATTCTGAAACTCTATCCCTATTTCGAAGCACCCGCCGTGCATTGACCTTCAGCGTGGCGGCGTCCTCCGGCGGAATATGGTCAGAAGTCAGCGGACAGATTCTTTGGGCCAGCTCCTCCTCCGAGGCGGCGAGGATATTTTCCGGCTGCATAAGCTCAACAACTTCGTTCAAACCCGGGAAATCCTCACCCTCTGACCAATCGTGCTTTCGGTTAAAGGGACAGGCGTCCTGGCAGGCGTCGCAGCCCACCATCCAGCTGCTCAGCTGCTCCTCCCGCATACCGTCCGGGATGATGCCTTTGGCAAAGGTGGTGAGGTTGGAAACGCAGTGGCCGGGGTTCAGAGTGTAGGGGGCTAAGAGCGCCCCGGTGGGGCAGGATTTCTGGCAGCGGTTGCAGTTTGGCGGGCAGGCGGGGAGGTGTTTCTCCTGGTACAGACGGCAGTGCTGGTCGATGAGAAAACCGTCTAGCTCCAGCCAGGAGCCCTTTTCGTTGTAGAGAAAATTGTTCCGGCGTATCACCCCCAGCCCCGCAACCTGAGCGGCATGTCGCAGGCCCCAAACATCGCCGGACCACTGGATATGATGCTCGTCAAACCACTGGCCCAGCCTCTGCTTTTGCAGGTATTCGCAGCCGCTTTTGTCGCTGTCCCGGGAGACGAAAAAGCTCTTTGCGTACATCCCTTGTAGCTCCTGAGGGTAGCGGTATTTCCCCAGCCAGGACAGGCAGATCACGATGGATTTCGCCCATGGGAACCGGGCACTTAACTGTTCAGTGTCGCGGATGGCGACTCCATAGAACCCGGCGCTGGCGGGAATTTTTTCTATCCGCTCCTGAGTCTTGGCGATGTACTCGGCCATGTCCTCAAGGGCAATGATTCCGCAGTCCGAAAAGCCCGCGTCCACACAGGCGTTGTAAATGCTCATACTGAGCGGTTCGTTCTCCATTTTGGATATGTTCATAACTGAGCCTCCCTTTTTTCAGGCGTTCCGGCTTTGGTCTTGCATTTGGCTCCGGTTTCTGGTATCATTATAGCAGATAGGACGCTACATTCAAGTACGATATTTTGTGATACCAGTATCAGGGAGGAACGTATATGGAGAAGATACCACTGTTTGGGCTTTGCCCCTATGTGACCGCGCAAAAGGTTTTGACCGGGAAATGGTCTATGTACATTCTGTTCCTTTTGTCGGAAGGCCCCATACGTTTTAACGAACTTCAACGAAGAATGCCTGAGGAAATGACGCACACAACGCTGTCGCGTCAGTTGAAGGCATTGGAGAACGAAGGGCTGATCGTACGGACGGAGTACCAGCAGATCCCGCCCAAGGTGGAATACAGCCTGAGCGAGATTGGGGAGAAATTCAAGAAGGTGCTGGCTGTGCTGGAGGTTTGGGGGAATGAATATATTGAGTATTTGAACGGTGGGAAGTAGTGGGGGAGAAGGTTGAGTCGTTTGAATATTTGCGAAAGGTGTATTCTTTGTTTAGCGGCGCAAAATTTGAGCAGATAACTCCTGCCTTGTGGGAGTGTTGCGTTTCTCTTTTCGTAGGTCTGACCCACACCCTGACCCACACGGCGAAAAAACCAGATGGGCATAGTGGAAAATTCAGGGTCAAATGCTGCGCTATGGTGGAGAAAAAAGGCCTAGAAACGCCGTAATGGAGCCAAATTTCGGCCTTCCACACTGTTTGTAATCAGCAGGTCAGGGGTTCGAGTCCGTTCACCAGCTCCAAACTGGGCGGTCCGGCCCGCTGAGTAGGCCGGACAAGCCTTGTATAAAATTGCATAGTTTATGGGGGAGTTCCCGAGTGGCCAAAGGGGGCAGACTGTAAATCTGTTGTCGACGACTTCAGTGGTTCGAATCCACTCTCCCCCACCATCCTGTGGATATAAAAAAGATATTCGCTCAAAAAACCCCGGAATTCCGGGGTTTTTTGATGCCCGAAAGCCTGGATTTCGAAAGTGCAAAAACGTGGATGGCAAAACGGCGTTTTGGCTTTCCGGCAGGAAGTGAACCCTCGCAACAACAGAATAGTGCAAAAATACATAGCCGGTCGCTGGAGGTTAGCCCTCTCAAACAAGCGACCAGCTTTTTAATTTATGAGAGAAAGGCTTTGAAAGATTAAGATAACCGCAAACCGCTGCCTGCTCACTGCCCGCGCTCTGCCCAATTCGGACAAGAGATTCAAAAGCATCTTTAGTGGGTATTTCTTTGAGTTCGGTCTGGACTTCTCAAAATCTTGTGGTATCCTTGTGGTCAAGAAAAAATCCAAGAAAGGATGTGATCCATGAAGAAAATCCTAACTTGCCTCCTGACCACAGCCCTCTTAGTGAGCGTTAATGGGTGCAAGACAGCACCTCCAGACTATGAGCCTGCACAGCAGACCCTCATAGTAAAGTCAGAATCAACCACGGAATCTGACCAAGCTGCTATCAATATAGCTGCCACCCTTGAGCAGATCATCGCCGGAATAAATTACAAACCGATGGTATCCATACTCAGAAAATCCGTCAGCAAAAATGAAAGTGATAGTCAAATCACCTCTCCACACGTGAAACAGGAAAGCTCACACGCATCCACCGCCAGCGTAGAAGACACCGATACGCAGGGCACAGAACCAAAGACAATAGAACCAACGCCTGTGCCAAAGCAGCCAGACACCGAGCCTGATGCCACCCTGACAGTTACCGTGAGAGCAACTCCCACGCCAGTAGCTACACCCACTCCTGCGCCCACACCAGAGCTATCAGCCCCCACACCTATACCTGCCGCGCCTACCCAGGAGCCGGTCATAGAGGAGCCCTCCTTCGACATCGGCTACTGGATAGGCTACGCGCAAAGCTGTGCCCAGGGCCTTGGCCTGCGGCTGGAGAGCAGCGCGGTAGACTGCTGGGACAACCCCATCGGGGCCGGGCCGCACAGCACCTGCCTGGAGAGGGACGTCGCCAGCAGGCTGAGCCGGTACGCGAACGACCCGGACATCACCGATGTATGGATATGGTATGAGTCTACCGGCGGGAATTGCTACGACATCTATATCGGGTACGCCTAATTTAAAAAAGAATACCAGCCCTGAGCGCATCGCATATCGCGGTGCGCTTTTTCTTTGCCATTCATTGCCGCCTGTCGGCCCCTGTGCGGCTCTGTGTCGGGACTTGCATGGCTGGGTCGTGGAAAAACACTCGGCCAATACCGGCGCAGGCCGTGTCGGGCCAGCGTGGGGCCGGTTTTGGCAAGCCTCAGAATTATAGGTTTTGGGGCGGTATGGGCAAGGTCGAAAAGCAAGCAGGAGAAAGGAGGTGGGGTTGCTATGCTCCCCACCTCCGGTTCACAACGCCCGGCAACGCCAGTCGTTTCAAGGGATTCCGGGCTTTCGGGATTGCAAAATAAGATAGGGTTGCTAAGTCCACAGTTCCCCGAAAACAGGGTTGCAATCCCAATAAATGGCTGTATAACGGCAAAAATCCAGGGGTTGCTATATAAATTGAGAAAAATCACCTCTCGCCAAGAGGGGAGTGCGCCCTCTCGGTGGAAGGTGGTACCTGTCACCATGATAGGTCTAGTGAACTACCCAATAGAAGAAAGTATACTGCAGAAAAGAAAAATCCACATACAATCAACCTGATTAAGCATTCGCTCTCACGCTAAAATTCGGTCAACGGTTTCCTTGAGCGTATCACTAAACCCATCCAAATCTTCCAAGGAAATAACCTCATTATTTATCAGCGCAATAATATTCCAAACCATATCAGTCCGGGTCAACTGAAGTTGTACACCTGGACTCCGCTTATCTTCTTTTATGCGCTTTTCCAAGTGCCAAAATTTGTCAGACGGATTACCTTCTCCCTTTAATATCTCCATGTATTCTCGGTTGAGCTTGTCCATGTAGGCTTCCTGCCAACCGGGTAATTTTTCCTTGAAAAGTTTCCAGTCCTGTTTTGTGAATCTCCTATCTTCCACAACAATATCCTCCTGTCATTTGTTCTCTGGCAAATTCTCATCGCCCCATGTTTTCATATAGGCAATCACATCCATAAAGCTCCTGCCCAACTCCGTCAATGTGTATTCCACCCGCGGCGGCACCTCATGGAAATCATGGCGTACAAGAAATCCATCCGCCTCCAACTCCCGCAACTGTTTCGTCAGCGATGATTCCGTAATCTCTCCCAACTGCCGCCGCAGCGCGCCGAACCGTCGGATATCATGAAAAGCGATGTAGTAAAGGATCTCCAGTTTCCACTTGCCACCCAATATCTTTTGCAGTGTGGACATTGTCTTGCAGCGCTCCACGGCCTGCTCCGTTTTTCTCATATGACTACACCCCTTTGCTAACATTATAACGCATAGCGCCACATGAATCAAGGTACTACAAAAAAGTACCGTACTTGAATTCATTTCGTATCGGGTTATAATGGGTGAAAACGAAGGAGGTTATCCCCATGAAATTCACAGGAACCATCTGGCGTCCACCCTATGAAGCGTCCTCGCTGCTGCTGGAAGTCACGGCGGGCTGCACACACCACAAGTGCAAATTTTGCACACTCTATAATGACCTGCCGTTCAAATTCAGAACGTCCCCGATGAAGGACATCGAGTGCGATTTGCAGGAAGTAGCTGGCACTTTGAAACAGTGGGAGGGGTTTGAGTTCGAGCGGGCCTTCCTCACCGGCGCGAATCCCTTTGTGTTGAAAACTGAGCGCCTGTTGGCTATCGCTGAACTTGTCCGAAAATATGTATCCACGGTGCAGACCATAGGCTGTTTTGCGCGGGTGACGGACATCACATTAAAGTTGGACAGCGACCTGACCGCGCTGGCTCAAGCCGGGTATGATAGTTTGACCATTGGTATCGAAACCGGCGATAATGGGGCGTTGGACTTCATGAACAAAGGTTATAGGGCAGCTGACATTGTGGAGCAGTGTCCTCGGCTGGATAGTGCCGGTATCCGCTATAACTTTTTCTATCTGGTAGGTATTTCCGGCGCGGGCCGGGGTGAAATCGGCGCGAAGGCTACTGCCGCTGTCTGTAATCAGTTGCACCCTCAGTTAATTGGGGCAAATATGCTGACTATCTACCCGGACTCCGAACTTTACCAGGAAATCCAGTGTGGCAACTGGCAGGAGGAAAGCGAAGTAGAAAAGTATCGGGAAATCCGCACCCTGATTGAAAACCTTGATATTCCCACACAGTTTGCCGCGCTGGGAGCCTCCAATGCGTTCCAGCTTCACGGTCACCTGCCGGAAGATAGGGATGCTCTGATTACGGCCATCGACAAAATCATTGACACGGTAGGCGAGGAAAAATTGCGGGATTATCGCAAAAATCTTCGTCACCTATAAGGGGGGATTCTCATGCATTTCACAGGAAGAACATGGCGGCCGCCGTATGAATCACACTCTGTCATTTTGCAGGCGACCTCTGGCTGCACACATAACAAGTGTACCTTTTGCAGTCTCTATAAAAACGAGAAATTTCGGATGTCCCCCATGGAAGAATTCGAGGAGGATTTGGCGGAAATCAAGAGCTATCAGCCCAACGCCCGGCGGGTGTTTCTTACTGGCGCGAACCCTTTTGCCATGAGCTATGAGAACCTCAAATTGCGTGCCTTGACTGTTCGGGAGTATCTTATAAAGTGTCAGTCCATCGCTATGTTTGCAGGTATTCGGGATATCAAAGACAAGAAGGTCTGGCAGCTAAAAAAGCTCCGGGCCATGGGTATCAATGGGCTGAGTATTGGCACGGAGAGCGGGGATGATAAAACGCTTCGGCTGGCAAACAAGGGTTATACCGCCGACGATATATTGGAACAGTGCCGCAAGCTGGACGAGGCTGGTATCGAGTATTACTTTGTCTATATGACCGGGCTTGCCGGGAAAGGAAATGGGCAGCGCAATGCTGTCAATTCCGCAAAAGTGTTCAGTCAGCTTAACCCACATTTTATCTCGGTAGATTCGTTGACGCTCTTTCCGGATACGCCGTTGTACCAGATGGCAAAGCAGGGTAAATTTACACCGGCAGATGAAAAAGAGCGTATGGAGGAACTGCAAACGCTGATTGGGAATTTACACATTCGCACCCATCTTTTTGCAAACTCCGTGTCCAATTATTTTCCCTTTGTGGCGCGTCTGCCGCATGAGAGAGAAAAGGCGATCGGGGAATTGCAGGATGTACTCGACGGTACGGAGGAAGATGAAATGTTGAAATACCGGCAGGGGCTTCGGTCGCTTTGAAAAAGCAGTGAGTATTTATCTCTTTGTTAACATCTGGCCGCTTGATTTATTGCCAGACTGCGGCTATAATCCTTGTAAAAATCGAGAAATTTCATACAGGCTCCACATTGCCGTGTTACAATATTCTCAAGGAGGTGCGCCAATGGCAACTATACTGATCGTCGAGGACGACATCGACACCAACGAGGCCGTCTGTGAATACCTGCAAGAAGCCGGTCACACCACTATTCCTGCCTTTGATGGGGACGAGGCCATCACCTTATTTGCCGCGCATAAAATAGACCTCGTTGTATTAGACATCATGCTCCCCACCATCACCGGGCTGGTGGTGCTGAACTCCATCCGCAAAGCGAGCCAAGTCCCGGTGCTTATGCTGACAGCCATGGAGGACGAGTACACCCAGGTCACCAGCTTCGACGGACAGGCCGACGATTACATGACAAAGCCGTTCTCCATGGTGATTCTGGGGAAACGCATTGCCGCTCTGTTACGCCGGAGCAGTCCACAAGCGCCGATAGATGTGTGGACGCACGGCGACCTGACCGTCAATTTCTCCGGCTACTCCGCCCACGATTCTACCGGCGAACTGGAGGTCACTGCAAAAGAAATCGACCTGCTCGAGCTGTTGGTGGAGCATCAAGGGTTGGTGCTGTCGCGCTCACAAATTTTGGACAGCCTGTGGGGAGATAATGCTGAAGTTCTGGACAGGCTGGTGGATACTTATATTAAAAATTTGCGGAAGAAACTGCATCTGGATTGTATCAAAACGGTCAAGGGAATTGGATACAAGCTGGAGGTCGGCACATGAAAAAGCTGAAGATTTTCCCAAAAACATTTCTCTATACCCTGGGCCTAATGCTGGTAATCGTTCTGCTGTCCCATATGCTGATTTATTTCCTTATGCCGTGGGCATACAATTACCAGCAGGAAAAGATGTTGGAGGCCGACGCAAATGTGCTGGCTGATAAAATCATATCTGCTACGCCAGACGAGAGGGTAACTTATGTCACAGATTTCGCCGCAAAATGGAGCGCTAACACCACTATTACCTATGATGATTTTTCATATAATGTGGACTTGCTGAAAGCAGAACCCGGTTCTCCGCCAAATTCAAATGGCAAGGCTAACTTTACCATCATAGCCGACGCTACGGAAGATGGTCTGAAAATCTCGCTTGCAGAGAACCCCTATGGTGGAGCAGATTTCTTTAGAGTTGAACAGGCTTTTGCAGGCGGAACCGGGAGCCTTACCGCAATCGTTTCCCGCCAGCACATAGAGGATGCCGTTGGCGCGGTGCTGATGATACTGCCATTTACCGCTGCCCTCTGCGTTGTGATTTCCGTTTTGTTTGCACTGGCATACTCTAAAATGTTTACTAAGCCTATCAAACAAATCAGCGCTGTAACGGAGCAAATGCAGAGCCTAAAACCGGACGTGCGCTGTGAAACGGATACCCAGGATGAAATCGGTATGCTGGCTGAAAACGTCAACAATCTGTATCAGAGTTTGCTTTCTGCCCTCGCCCAACAGAGCAATTTCCTCCGGGCCGCGTCCCATGAGTTGAAAACGCCTGTTACCGCTGTCAACGCCATGCTGGAAAACATGATTCTCAACGTGGGCAAGTACAAGGACAGGGACACTTATCTCGCCAAATGCAAGGATTTGACCGACCGGCTGGCACAGATGATAAAGGAAATTCTCGACGCTTCCAAGGCTGAATTTGCGGGGAACCAGGAATGTACGGAGTTTCTCATATCAGACGTAATTAGCACGGTAATCGAACCATATCAAATTATCGCAAAAGCTAAAGGAATTACCATGAATGTGGCGATGGATAAAGCTGGTACTGTGTCTTTGCCGCGAGCAATGATTGAAAAAGCTATCTCCAATATCTTGGCAAACGCCGTTTCCTACACGAAGTCTGATGGCACTATCACAGTTTCTTGCGCTGGGCAAAAACTTGTGGTAGAAAATGAATGTACTCCCATCCCGCCGGAACACCTCGCCCATATCTTTGAGCCGTTTTACCGCCCTGATTATGGCCGCAACCGTGCAACCGGCGGGAACGGTTTAGGACTATATCTCGTCGCAACAATATTGAAATCGCTAGACATTCCATTCACATTTTCCCCATCTGAAAACATGACCGGAATGTCATTTGAAATCAACTTCTGAGCCAATTCCAT
>ERZ779632.6-NODE-6-length-141986-cov-11.289331_pt1 | contig 141986 bp, 142 predicted proteins | sample MGYA00514194_ERZ779632 | MGnify/ENA primary metagenome ERZ779632 (study PRJEB29562, sample SAMEA4376704) | mouse gut metagenome | isolation source: Cecum | study: EMG produced TPA metagenomics assembly of the A DSS colitis mouse model was used to assess the... | reverse complement strand
TGGGTTTTTAGCCCTTGTGCAAACCACGCGTTTCACGCGTGGTTTTGATGTGGTGGGAAGGATTTAATCCCGGAGGATGACGCCATTGCCGTCATACATGCGGGAGGGCTGGGCAGAGAGGAGCATAACGCCCTCGATGAAGGCCCAGATGACAACGGCTACAGTGGCCACGCCGCAAGTCAGCAGGCCCCCTGCCAGGGAGAGGACAAGCTGGATGGTGCCCCGGGTGTTAAAGCCCAGGTAGAAATTATGCACGCCGAACACGCCCAGCATAATGGCCAGCAGGCCCGCTGCCAGGCGGCTCTTTTGGGCATAGCCTGCCGGCGGGGTGTTGTACTGCTGGGGCGGGTAAGGATAATAGGGCTGCTGAGGCGCCTGGCTGTATTGGGGAGGCTGGTATTGCGGGGCAGCCTGCTGCTCCTGCTGGGTATACTGGGGCGCGCCATAGGAAGGCTGGGACTGATAGCTGGAATAGGGGGAGGCAGGCTCTGGCGCCCGGGGCGGCTCTGGCATATGGAAAGGCTCTGCGGAGGAGCCGGGGAAGTGGGGGCCGGTGTGGTCTGGGGCAGGGGGATCGGGCGGGAGATCCGGCTCCAGGGTCAGGTGGGGCACAGGCTTTTCCGTATAGACAGACTCCTGCTGGGGGGCGGAGGGCTGGGCGCTCTCCTGGACGGGCTGGGTTTCCCCAGGCTGCCCTTCTGCCGGCTGGGAGGTAGGGGGATTGTTCTGCTGCTCTAAGGGGTTATTATTTTCAAAATCAGACATATAAGATGCTCCTTTCTGAAATGGAATGTGTCAGTCTTTTAAGAATACGCCGTTTGCGTCGGTGTTAATGCGCCCGTCTAAAAGCTTGATGCCGTCCAGGATGCCCCAGATCTGCATGACAATGGCGCCGAAGCCGCAGGTGAGGAAAGACACCAGAAGCTGCACCAGCCCCCGGGAGGTGTTGCCCAGGTAGAAGCTGTGGACGCCATAGGCTCCCAACAGCATGGCAAGGACGCCTGCCGCCACCCGGCTTTTCTGCACATAACCGGGAGGAGGCTCCATGCCGGCCTGGGGCTGGTATTGGGGTGGGTTGTACATGGGAGGCTGCTCCTCCTGGAAGTTTGCCTGGGTGTAATAGGTCTGGTTATACTGGTTGTTATACTGATTATTGTCTGCCATGTGGGTTCATCTTCCTTTCTGTGTAGGGGGCAGTCCGTTTCCTTGTATTCTGGTACTATCTTAGCACCACCTGTGGGGGAAAGCAAGGGACTGGAAGGTTTAGTAAGATAAAATTAAAAAAGGAAAGAATTTGGTCGGGGTTTACCAGCAAACAAGACGGAGATGTAAATTTTTTGTAAGGATTGGAGAAATGGGGATTGGATATATTTTACAAAAATTCGCAGGACTATTGTGCACTTTAATGGCTTTGGCTTGGAGAACGGAGGGCAGAAAAAAATTTTTTTGCAATTTTTAGGAAAAGTTGTCCTCTGGAGGACAACTTTTTTGCGTTTTCAGGGTGTAAGTGAAAGGAGCTTTTCGGTTCCTTGAAAAAAGGGGACAGCCCAGAAAGGAGAGGGGCGCGGTGTGAAGAAGGAGAAAGGAAAGGGGCAGAGGACGATGATATGGAAAGGATGTGGCGCCATTGCTGGGATTTAGGAAGCGGGAGGGCAGGCCTGCTGTGGCAGTGCAGACAGCCCCGGCGCCGGGGCCTGGGGCCTTCCCCCAGGGAGGCGGGGAGCGGGCGCTGTACCGCGCTTTGCGGGAATCGGTGCCGATAATTGACGCGGCGGTTTACAAGCTGCGCAGGCTTATCGGGGAGTTCCAGGCAGTGTGTCCGGACGGGGAGGCCCAGAAGGGCCTCCGGGAGTTTTTGGAGACAGTGCAGGTGAACGCCGCCGGGGTGGGCATCCATGAGTTTCTGGGCATTTACCTGGAGGAACTGGTGACCTATGGCAACGCTGTGGGGGAGATGGTGCTTTCCGGCGGGCAGGTTGGGGCGCTGTACAACGCGGGGCTTGACCAGGTGGAGCTGGAGGCAGACGGGCCTTTAGGGGTGAAGGTGTGGGCTTTAGGGCCTCATGGGAAGGAGCCTTGCCCCTATCCAGAGCTGCTGCTGGTGTCGGCTTTGAACCCGGCGGCGGGAAGCCCCTGGGGCACTTCCCTTTTGCGGGGACTTCCCTTTGTCAGCGAGGTGCTGCTGAAGATTTACCACACTCTGGGGGTGAACTGGGACAGGCTGGGGAACGTCCGGTTTGCGGTGACCTGCAAGCCCGAGGGCATGGGGGCCATGGCAGGGGACAGGGCCGCGCTGATAGCCAGGGAATGGCAGGACGCCATGAAGAGCCGAGAGCCGCGAGACTTTGTGGCAGTGGGGGATGTGTCCATCAAGGCCATTGGGGCGGACAACCAGGTGCTGGAGAGCGAGGTGCCAGTGCGGCAGATGCTGGAGCAGATTGTGGCGAAGCTGGGGCTGCCCCCCTTTCTGCTGGGGCTTTCCTGGTCGTCTACAGAGCGGATGTCCAGCCAGCAGGCAGATGTGCTGACCAGCGAGCTGGACGCTTACAGGCGGGCGCTGACCCCGGTGGCCATGAAGATCTGCAAGACCTGGCTGGCTTTGGCAGGGTTTGATCCGGTGTGCAGCATTGTGTGGGAGGAGATTACCATGCAGGACGAGGTGGATCATGCCAGGGCCAGATATCTGACAGCCCAAGCACGGAAGCTGGAACGGGAACTGGGAGAGTGAGGGAAGGCCCGCCCCGGCCGGCGCCGGACAGGCGGCGCCGCGCCGCGAAGCGGCGTGCGGGTTTTGCAAAAACCCGCAGCCGGGGCGGGGGGAAGAGGCAGAAGGCAGAGGGGAGATGCGTATGCAGGAAGGGTATGTGGCAGAAGGAATAAGAGAGGCCTGGGAGCAGGGGCTGACAGCGGCGGACATGGAGAAAATCAACCGCTACACCCGGCGGGCCTTTGGGCCGGAGGAGGTTTTCGCCTTTTCCATGGTGCTGTGCGACAACCGGGTGGACAGGGACGGGGAGCGGTTCCCGGTGGAATCCCTCCAAAAGCTGCGGGAGCTGTTTTTGGGGAAAACCTGTATTTTCGACCACCAGCAGGTGGGCGCCAACCAGGCGGCGCGGATTTTTGACACAGCTTTGGAGGAGGAGCCGGGGCAGGAGGCAGAAGGGGGAGAAACTCTCACCCGGCTGATTGCCAGGGCCTACCTGCCCAGGACAAAGGGCACAGAGGAGATGATTGCCCTGATTGACAGCGGGATGCTCAAGGAGGTGAGCGTAAGCTGCGCGGTGGCCCGGCGGGTGTGCAGCGCCTGTGGGCAGGAGCAGTGCGGGCATGTGCCCGGAGAGGAACTGAACGGGCAGGCAATACACAGGCTGCTGCTGGAGCCTACCGACGCTTACGAATGCTCCTTTGTGGCGGTGCCTGCTCAGAAAGGGGCCGGCGTGGTGAAGCGGTATGCCCGGCAGGGGGAAGGCCTTAAAAAGGCCTGGCAGGCTTTGGAGCAGGAGGCCCGGTGGGGGCGGAAATACCGGGAAAGCCTGACGGAAAAGGTGCTGAAGTACAGCGCGCTTGTACAGCCGGAGCTGCCCAGGGAGGTGATGAAATCGGCGGTGCGGGGGCTTTCCATGGAGGAACTGGACATGATGGGCCGCACCTATGAAAAGCTGGCCCAGAAGGCGCTGCCTTTAAGGCCCCAGCTTGCGCCGGAAAGGGCGCGGGTCAGGGAAGATGAGAACAAAGCGTTTCAGATTTAGCCGCTATTGCGCCTGCATACAATGGCGTGAAAAGATGACAAAATTTATAACTGGGAGGGTTTTGCTGTGAAGGTTTCTTTTGACGGAATGGGAGAGAAAATGTTTACCTTTGAGGCGCAGACTGGCGTGGAGGATGGCATGATGGTGAAGCTGGCGGCTGCCGGGACTGTGGCGGCCTGCTCTGCTGCCGGGGACGTGCCGCTGGGAATGGCCCGGCAGGTGCGGGGCGGCATTTGCGGGGTGCAGACAGAGGGCTATATGAAGCTGCCCTGCGCTGCCGGCATGGCGGTGGGCTTTGGGCTGTTTTCCAGCGGCGCGGATGGAAAGCTTGTGAAGGGAGAAAGCGGCAGGCCCGGCTTTGTGGTGGATGTGGACGCTGTTACAGGAGCCTGCGGGGTGATTTTTTAGGATCTGCGGAAAAAGGAAAACCAGCAAATAGTATTTTGGAGGGGAAAATATGGCTGCATATAAAAACATTGTACTGGAGAAGGGCATGTATGGTATGCCGGGGAAAAGCTTTACCCAGGTGCTGGAGGAGATGGACAATTCAGAAAACTACAGGGGCACGCCTTTGGAGGGCATGGACGCTTACCAGCGCCAGCTTATGCGTTTCGGCATCCGGGTGAGCGGGCCGGGTTCCAGCACAGTGGAAAGCTTTTTTGGCAGCTCTGCCAGCGCGGCGCTGTTCCCGGAATATGTGGCCCGGGCGGTGCGGCAGGGCATGGAGTCCGGCACCAAGGCGGCTGATATTGCGGCTACCGTTACCACCATTGACGGGCTGGACTACCGCACTATTTCCGCTGGGACAGGCCATGACAGCAAGGCCCTAAAACCTGTGGCAGAGGGAGCTGAGCTGCCCCAGACCTCTATCCGCACCAGCAAAGGGCTGGTACGCCTGCACAAGCGGGGGCGGATGCTGGTGACCTCCTATGAGGCGCTGCGGTTCCAGAAGCTTGACCTGTTTACCGTTACCCTGCGGCAGATTGGAGCGTATATCTGCGGGGCGCAGATGCAGGACGCGGTGGACGCGCTGATAAACGGAGACGGGGCAAAGCCCGGGGTGGGCTTTATGGAGGGCACTCCCAGCTACAGTGACTTTATCGCGCTGTGGGGAAAGCTGGCCCCCTACACCCTGAACACAGTGCTGGCAGGCACTGACGCCATGCAGAAGCTTTTGAACATCGGGGAGTTCAAGGACGCCCAGGCCGGGATGAACTTCCAGGGTACAGGCAGGCTCTGCACGCCGTTGGGGGCCAAGCTTATCCATGTGCCCACCATGGAGGCGGGGAAGATTCTGGCTATGGACAGGACATGCGCTTTGGAGCTGGTGCAGGCCGGGGACGTGTGTACGGAATATGACAAGCTGATAGACCGCCAGCTTGAGCGGGCCGCCATCAGCGTGACAGCGGGCTTTGCCCGGATTTATGAGGACGCGGCCCAGGGCCTTTCCTATACCGTTTAATTCGGAAAAAGGCCGGGGCAAGCTGTGAGCACGTAAGGAAAAAGCAGGGAGAGGGCGGGCGGCAGGCCGTCCGCCTTATCTGTTTTGGGGAGGGCATATGAAAAGATTGCGGGAAGATGAGGTTTTAAAAAAGTTTTCCCTTTACAGCGGGGAGGAGGAAGATGAGGGGCCTCGGTGGGAGATGTGCAGGGCGCTGTGCGGGGAATGCGGGGAGTGGATAGGGAACAAGGCGGCGGGAGAGGGGGAAAAGGGCCTGGGGCTTTTGGAAAGCCTGGCGGCGGCAGAGGCCTTTTACCAGCTTGTCCTGCTGGACGGGGCCTTGACCCCGGAAAGCCTTTCATCCCCGGAGGTGAAGCTGGAAATGGGGAAGCGGGAGGAAAAGGCCTTAAAGCTGGCGCGGGAAAAGCGCCTGGCCTGCAGGGGATTTTTACAGGAAGAGGAGTTCTATTTTGGCAGCGTGAAGGCATAAGAATAGGGATGTTACACTTTTAGAGAGGAGCGGGCCGGATGGAGGATTTGGCGGGCCGGGTGTTCCGGCACATGGCAGGGGTAAGGGTTACGGGGGCTGACGGGAAGGCGGGGGAGGGCCGGGGGATTATATCCCGGCAGAGGGGCCAGCAGGGCCAGGTGCTGGGGGGGCTGAACCACCCGCTGGGAGAACTGACAAAGCCCCTCTATGTTTTTACTGGGAGCCTGCCCCAGGCAGAGCCAGGGGATCTGCTGGAGCAGGGAGGGGAGCAGTACAGGGTGCTTTACGGGGACAGGGTGACGCTGGGAGGCGCGGCGGTGTGTACCCGGGCGGTTTTGGAGAAAAGGGAGGCAGAGGATGACAGCCTATGAGATTTTAAGAAAGCTGCTGGGGCTTTTGCGGGAGGCGGGCCTGGAGGCGGACTTCCGGGAAAGCTACAGCCCTGGAAACGGGCGGCTGCCCCAAAGGCCGGTGGCTGTGGGGCAGGTGGGCAGCGAGGGGGCGGCAGAAGGGAAATGGAGCGCCCGGCTGGATTTCCAGGTATACCTGCCAAGGAAAGAGCCTCTGGAAACAGGGGAAGCCCTTCTTGCCGCCATTGGGGAGACGGCGGAGGCACATTTTTCTTCCCTCTCCGGCATAAAGCGGGAAGGCTTCGGGCCGGACAAGGAGGCAGGGCTGCTGTGCGCCAGGTGCTTTCTGGAATTTGCCGGGGAAAGGGAAGGGGGCGGCGCCTGCCAGGTTTTGATTGGAGGCGTGGCGCGGCCTGTTTCCGGCTGGGAGATTTCCGTAAGCTTTGGGAAGCCCCTGACGGCGGTGGGGGAAAACGAGCCTTTTGCCCTGCTGGGCGGGGCTGTTTACCGGGTAAAGCTTCTGGGGCTTGACACAAAAGGGCTGGAGCGCCTTGCGGGCTTTACGGCAGAGCTTCCGGAGGACACGTTTACCCGGTGCCGCTGGGAAAGCCTGGAGGAAACAGGGCGGCAAGGGGTGTTCCTGTCTGGCCAGCGAGAAGAAAGGGGGCGGGCCGGTGGAGGCGCTTGAGCGGGCGGAGGAACTTTCCCGGGAACTGGAGCGGGACAGCAGGCGGTATCCCGGCTCCCTGTAAAGGGGCGCGGGGACGTGTAAAGGGGGAGTGTGGGAATGCATTTGATGACCATGGGCTTTAAGGGGATCACCTGGGAGGTGAACCCTACGGCCCTGCGGCTGGAATGGGCGCGGAGCCTGCGGGAGACAGTGCTGCCCTTTGCAGGCAGCAGGCTGGAGGATTTGGGCAGGAAAAAGCGAAGGGTGCTGGGGGAAGGGTATTTTACAGGGGATGACTGCATGGCCCGGTGGCAGGCCCTGGGCGCGGCCTTTGCACAGGGCGGGCCAGGATATTTGCAGCTTCCCGGGCAGGATCCCTTCCTGGCAGTGCTGGAGGAGCTGAAGCTTTTGGGAGAGCCGGGAGAGGGCGCAGTGCATTACAGCTTTGTGTTTGTGGAGGCAAAGGGCCATCAGGACAGCGGAAGCGGGCAGGTATACCGGGCCGGGGCGGGAGAGAGCCTGTGGGACTATGCCTGGCGCTGGCATAGGCCTGTGGAAGAGGTGCGCTGGGCTAACCCTCATATCCGGGACATTGCCTGTTTGGAGCAGGGGGAAAGGGTGGTGCGGCCATGATTTGCTGGGGCACAGGCAAAGACGGCTCTCAAATACTTTTGGGGAAGCCCAGGGAAATGGTGTTTTCCTTTGACCGGGAGGCCCCGGCAGACGGCCTGAAAGCGGTTTTTCCGGCAGAGGAGATGTGGGAGGCCCTTTCCCGGGTGGAGGTAATTGAGGGAGGACATGTGGTGTTTCGGGGCGTTGTGGACGAGCAGAACACGAAAATTGGCCCGGAGGGCCTTTGGGTGGAACTGGTGTGCCGCAGCATGGAGGCCCTGCTGCTGGATAACGAGGCCTGCCCCCAAACAGTGCAAAGCCCTTCCCTGAAGCTTTTAGAGGCAAAGCTTTTGGCTCCTTTAGGCTTTCAGAAGGTGGATGGCCCCCAGGAGGCTGTGCCAGGCGGGCTGGAGATTGAGAAGGGGGCAAGCTGCTGGCAGGTGCTGGCGGATTTTTGCGGCAGGCATTTCGGCGCCGTTCCCTATGTGGACGGGGAGGGGGTGCTCCGCTGCGGGGGCGGGGAGACGGAGGAGGTATCCATAGAAGAGGTGCTGCGGGCGGAAATTTCCCAAAAGCCCTGCAAAGAGCTTTCGGAAATTTGGCAGCAGAGCTTCCGGGGCACCTATGACACCCCCTACCGGGACAGGGAGGCGGTTTCCCTGCGCCGGCGGTATGTAAGCAGCCAGAGCGGCGGGGATCCGAAGAAAATGCTAAAAGAGGCAAAGAAGGAGAGCTGGAGCGCCGCTGTGGAATGTGGGGGCGCGGTGTGGCCCCTGCGGGGGAAAACCGTTTCTGTTTCCCTGCCGGGGCTTGGAAGGCTTTCAGGCTGCGGCATTAAAAGCGGCAGGTGTTTTTTGGACAGCCAGGGGCTGCGTACCCGGCTGGTGCTGGAGAAGGGGGAGAGCACATGTGGCTGACGGCACAACTGAAAAAGGCCGGGGGCCTGCGGCTGGGACGGGGCCTGGTGCAGGCCGGGGAGGGCTTCCGGGTGCAGGGGGAAAGGGAGTTTTCCGCCCCGGAGCAGGTGGCCCCTTACGGGGTGTCCAGCCGGGCTGCCGGGGGGAAGGAGGCTGTGATGGTAGATGGGCTTTGCGCCGGGGTGCTGTCTGGCAGCGACAGCCGCCTGCAGGCCGGGGAAGTGCGGCTGTATTCTGCCGGAGGTGCGGAGATCCTTTTGAAAAACAACGGGGACGTGGTGATAAACGGACAGGTTTTCCCGAAGAATCTGGAGGGCTGAAAGAGGCGTTTATGGCGGATTTATGTGTGAAGGAGGGCGTCCACCTGCTGGGGCCTACGGGCCTGCCCCGGCGTGCGGAGGGCCTGGAGGAGCTTTTGCAGAACGCGGGAATGCGCATTGCCCTGCGCCGGGGGGAATTCCCCTATGGGCGGGAGCTGGGCAGCGGCTTCTGGCAGTGGGATTCCTCAGAGGAACATGCCCTGGAGCGGGCGGTTGCCCTGGCAAACGAGGGGCTTTTGGACATGCCGGGCGTGCGGGCAGTGGGCGCGAGGGAAGTGGAAGCAGGCGTGGCTTTTCAGATTGACACGCCGCTGGGAAAGGGGGAAGTGGTAGTTTGGAGAGCTTCGCAGGAATCCTGAAGCGGATGGAGGAAGCATACCGGGAGGAAAGCGGCTGCCCGGTGGAGGCAGTTTCAGATATCGGCCTGCGGCTGCGGGTGCTGGCCGGGGAGCTTTACAGGATACAGGAAACGGCACAGTGGCTGAAGCGCCAGATTTTTCCCCAGACGGCAGAGGGAGATGAACTGGAACTGCATGGCAGCCAGCGGGGCATTGCCCGGAAGGAGGCTGTCCGGGCTGTGGGGGAGATTACCTTTACCCGGTATATCCCCATTTCCTTTGATTTGCCGGTGCCCAAGGGCACTGTGTGCGCGGCTCCTGGAGAGGAGGCTGTGGAGTATGAAACCACAGCGGACGTTGTGCTTCTGGCAGGGGAGGTTTCGGTGACGGCTCCGGCCCGGGCGGTGGAGCCGGGAGAAAAGGGCAACGCGGCGGAAAGCGCTGTGAACACCCTGGTGACCCCGGTGGAAGGGATTCAGTATGCCTCCAACCGGGTTCCCTTTACAGGGGGCACAGACCGGGAGGGGGACGAAGCCTACCGGGAGCGGGTGGCAAAAGCCTACGAGCGGCCGGTGATTTTGGGCAATGCAGCCTACTATGAGGAGATTGCCAGAAGCGTGCCGGGGGTTACCTCCGCCCAGGCAGTGGCGGACGGGGAGAACCCGGGCACAGTGAAAATCTATCTGTGGGGGGAGGGGGCGGCCCCGGGGGAGGAAACCCTGGCGGCGGCTTTGGAACTCCTCAACAGCAAAAAGGCCCTGGGCGCTGCCCTGGCAGTGCAGGCGGCTGTGGAAAAGAAAATTAACCTCTTTTTAAAGGTGGCCCTGCCGGAGGGGGTGGAATTTCCCCCTGCAAAGGCGGCCATTGAAAAAGCGCTGCGGGCGTGGATGGCAAAGCGGCAGGTGGGGGATCCGGTGCAGCCCGCGGACGTGGTGCGCCTGGGGCTGGAGGCTGTGCCCTGTGCGGTGCGCATGGAAATGACTGCCAGCATGATGGGCTGCGCCGCCACGCCGGGGGTGATTCCCGTTCCCGGCACCATGACAGCGGGGCAGATAACGTGAAAAACAGGAGAGAAAGGAGGGGCGCCGGGCGCGGGGCGGGGAGGCTTTATCCCGCCCTATGGGCCTGCTGCGCCCTATGGCGGCGGATATGAAGGCTGGGGAGAACATGAAAAAGCTGTTGGCTCGAAGCGGGGTGTATAAGCTTACCGGAGACACGCCCCTGGAGTGGGAGCTGGCGGCATATGACGCGGGGTTTTCCCTGCTGGAAGAGGCGCTGTCCCGGACAAAAGCGGGCATCTTTGCCGATACGGCCCCAAAGGAGTGGCTGGACAAATGGGAAACCCGGTATTTCCCCCAGCCGGTGCAGGCGGATCTTGCAACCCGCCGGGAGATGCTGAAGGAACGGCTCCTTCCCCGGAAAGGCCCTGTTACCCTTTTGGACATGCCCGGCCTGCTGCTGGCGGCGGGCATCCGGGGCACAGCGGCGGAGGAGGGGGGCAGGGTGGTGATAACCCCCATAGAATACCTGGCGCCAAAGGCCCAGGCGGAAAGGGCGCTGGGGCAGCTTATGCCCCTGCATGTGGCCTGGAGCATAGCGGGGGCCCAATAGCATACCTGCCGGTAAAGGGGCATATAATCGCTATAGCCCCAAAAAGGGAGGGATGGCTGTGAACTGTAGGATAGGCGAACTGCGCAACAAAGAGGTGGTGAACGTGAAGGACGGCGGCAGGCTGGGCTTTGTAAGCGATGTGGAGCTGGATACGGCTGCCGCCACCCTGACCGCTGTGGTGGTGTATGGCAGGCTGCGGCTGTTCGGGCTTCTGGGGAGGGAGCCGGATTTTGTCATTCCCTGGAAGGACATTGAACTGATAGGGGACGATACCGTACTGGTAAACTGGCAGCAGCCAGAGGGGCCTAAGCAGTCGGGAACCCTGCAGCGCATATGGGAAAAGCTGGGGATGTAGGGCAGACCGCAAAAATATGAAAAGGGGGAAGCTTCCGGCACAGCCGGGGGCTTCCCCCTGCGTTTTTTCAGAGCTGTTCATGTTCCGGCAGGCACCTGCTGCCCTGCCTTTAAAAGCAGGTATTCCATAGAATCCTCCAAAGCTTTCCAGCTTGCGGCCACCACGTCCCCGGAAACCCCTACGGTGGTAAAGCTTTCCCCGCTGTGGACAGAGGAGGTGATGAGCACGCGCACCCCGGCGGCAGTGGCGCTGTTACTGTCCAATACGCGCACCTTGTAGTCGGTAAGCTTCACATCTGCCAGCACAGGGTAAAAGACCTCCAAAGCCTTGCGCAAGGCCCTGTCCAGGGCGTTTACAGGGCCGTTGCCCTCTGCCGCCATCAGTTGGATTTCCTCCCCCACGCGCACCTTCACTGTGGCGCTGGCCCCGGCCTTGCCGGAGCCGTAATCGCTGTAAATGTGGTAATATAAAAGCTCGAAGAAGGGAGGGAAGGGCTTTAAGCGCTTGCGTACCAGCAGCTCGAAGGAGGCGTCGGCCCCTTCAAACTGGTATCCCCCAGCCTCCAGATCCTTCAAATCTGCCAGCACCTGCCGGGCCGACTGGGCGTCCAGGGATATATCTGGAAAGGCCCGGCGGATTTTTTCCAGCATAACAGCCCTGCCGCTGATTTCTGAGGCGGGAAACCGCCGGGCATTCCCCACCAGGTAGGGGTCGATGTGCTCGAAGGAACGGGGGGTTTTCAAAACCCCGTCGGCGTGCATTCCCGCCTTGTGGGAGAAGGCGTCTGCCCCCACATAGGGCAGGCCATGGGGCAGCTCCCAGTTGGCAATGGCGGCCAGCGCCCGGGCGGTGGAGGAGAGAAGCTTGATTTTTTCCTGGGGGATGCAGGTGAAGCCCAGCTTGCACTGCAAGTCGCCAATAACCGCGGAGAGGTTTGCGTTGCCGCAGCGCTCCCCAAAGCCCAGGAGGGTGCCCTGCACCTGGCTGGCCCCAAAGCGCACAGCGGCAACGCTGTTGGCGGTGGCCATGCCGCAGTCCTCGTGGAAGTGTACGCCGATGGGCAGGGAAAACCGGGCGCGCACCTGCTCCATGGCAGCCTTTACTTCCTCCGGGAAAGCGCCGCCGTTTGTGTCGCACAGGCACAGAAGATCCGCGCCGCCCCGGGCCGCCGCTTCCAGGGCCTCCAGGGCAAAGGCGGGGTCGTCCTTCCAGCCGTCAAAAAAGTGCTCCGCGTCAAAGATAACTTCCCTGCCCTGGGATTTTAAAAAGCGGCAGCTTTCCTCTATCATGGCAAAGTTTTCCTCTGGCGTGGTTTCCAGCACCCAGTCCACATGGAACCTCCATGCCTTGCCGAACAGGGTGCAGCAGGGGGTTTGGGCCTTTAAAAGGGCCTTGAGGCTTTCGTCCTCCTCCGGCCGCAGGCCCTTGCGGCGGGTGCTGCCAAAGGCGGAAAGCCGGGCGTGCTCCAGCTTCATGGCCCCGGCCCGCTTGAAAAATTCCTCGTCCTTAGGGTTAGAGCCGGGGTTCCCCGCCTCAATGTAGGCCACCCCCAGGGCGTCCAGCAGCCGGGCAGCCCCCAGCTTGTCCTCTACGGAAAAGGCTATGCCATGGCCCTGGGCGCCGTCCCGCAGGGTGGAATCAAATATAGAAACTGTGCTTTTCATGTGCCCGCCTTCCTTTCCGGCCTGCGCCCGGGTGAAAAAAATTCATCCTGCAAAAGGGCGAATGTCTTGCATAAGCAGGTTTTTCTGTTATAATATTATAGTAAATATGGGGGAATACCTATAATGCGGCTAACGGTAGCCTGGGGGGATGGGAGCATGCTGTTTCATAAAAAACGGAAAAACACCCTGTTTGGCGGGGACATCCCGCCGGACTGCGCCTACTGCCGCCACAACAGCGGCAGGCAGGGCCAGGTGCTGTGCGCCCTGCGCTGCACCATGACAGACGGCAAATGCAGGCAGTATGCCTATGATCCCCTTCTCCGGGAGCCGCGCCCGGCCCCCAGCCTACAGACGGAACAGTTTTCCGAGGAGGACTTTAAGCTTTAGGTTTCTAAAAGCCGCGCCCGCAGGGCTTTTGTGGGAATGCCCTGGGCTGTGAACATGATTTCATGCTCGGTTATAACGTTTTCCCCGCCCTCAGCGGCGTGGAGATCCTTTGTGTCGAAAAACACCTGAAAGCCCGCCTCGGCAAAATACCGTTTGGTGGCAAGGTATAAGTCGTCGTTGTCGGTTTTAAACCAGATTTCCCCTCCTGGCGCCAGCAGCTCTTTGTAGGATGCAAGCTGGCGGGTGTGGGTGAGCCGGCGCTTATGGTGCCGGGCGGCGGGCCAGGGGTTGCAGAAATTGATATAGAGCCTGTCTGCCTTTTCCTCCGGGGAGAAAAGTTCCGGCAGGCGCTCGATGTTATAGCTGCAAAGGAGGATGTTATCAGGCTGTTCCTCCCCATAAATGCTTTGGATGTTCCGCCTGCCCACTCCCAGGATGTCCAGGCTGATGTCGATGCCGATGAAGTTTATGTCCCGGTTTTTATGGGCGATGTCCCCCAGGAAAACGCACTTGCCGCAGCCCAAATCCAGGTGCAGGGGCCGGGCTTCTGAGAAGGCCCGCTGCCAGCCGCCTCTTTGGGCCTTGGGATCCGGAAGGAAATACGGGCAGGCCATAAGCTCCGGGCGTGCCCAGTCTTTTTTTCTGATACGCATCTTTTAAGAAATCCCCTTTACTCATTTTACAGGATGCAGCCTGCGGATATGACTGCCTTTTGGAGTATTATAGCCTGAAGGCCCGGGAAAAGCAAGCCCCGGGAAGGGGCGGGCGCTTTTGAAGAACAACATGCCGGTTTTGGCGGAAAGGAATTTATGAGCAAGAAAGCGATTGTATTGGAAGGCGGCTCCCTGCGGTGCATGTTCTCCGCCGGGGCCGTGGATGTGATGATGGAACAGGGCATTTCCTATGACGGGCTGTTCGGCGTGTCTGCCGGGGCCTTGACCGGGGCAAACTATGTCTCCGGCCAGCCGGGCCGCACAGCAGAGGTGAACCTGAACTTTGTAAATGACAAGCGCTACCTGGGCGTGCGCAACCTGCTGCTGCACAGGAGCCTTTTTAATTTTGACTTCCTGTTTGGAGAAATCTGCGACACCCTAGTGCCCATGGACAGGGAAACCTTTGAAAATTCTGCCTGCCGGTTCACAGCGGTTTCCACCAACTGCCTGACAGGGGAGCCTGTTTTCAGCGAAAAAGGCGCCTGTACGGATATTTACGCCGCCATCCGCGCCAGCGCCAGCCTCCCCCTCCTTGCCCCCATGGTGCAGGTGGAAGGGGTGCCCTGCCTGGACGGCGGGGTGTCCCTTTCCATCCCCTATATGCGGGCGCTGGAGGAGGGGTATGACAAGGTGGTAGTGGTTACCACCCGGGAACATGGCTTCCGGAAGGAGAGGGTTTCCCGGCCTGTGGCCCGGATGTATGCCCGGGCATACCGGAAGTATCCCCGGCTGGTGGAGGCCCTGCTGGAGGCCCCCAGGCGCTATGGGCGGGAGCTGGACATGCTGGACAGGCTGGAAGCCCAGGGGAGGCTCTTTGTGCTGCGCCCGCCCCAGCCCGTCACCATTTCCCGGGCCGAGAAGGATACGGAAAAGCTGCGGGCGCTGTACCAGCAGGGCCTGGACACCTGCCGCAGCCGCCTGCCCGCCTTGCTGGAGTATCTGGGGGAGTAGAATTTTCCCGCGGCCCATGTTGCATAGGCAGCGGGAATGTGATATAATGACAGTCAAATTATTTGCAAAAGGATGTGGTGTTCCCTTTTATGGACAGTCACAGTACAACCATGATTCTCGTTTTAGTCTGCCTTGTGTTTCTTTCCGCCTATTTCTCCGCCACAGAGACGGCCTTCTCTTCCTTAAACCGCATACGCCTGAAAAACATGGCGTCCGGCGGCAACAGGCGGGCGCAGACAGCCCTTTCCCTTTCGGAAAATTACGACGAGCTGCTTTCCACCATTCTGGTGGGGAACAATATCGTCAACATTGCCTCCGCCTCCATTGCCACCACCCTTTTTGTGGCGGCCCTTGGCGACGGCGCAGGGCCGACCGTTTCCACGGTTGTGATGACGGTGGTGGTGCTCATCTTTGGCGAGGTCAGCCCCAAGAGCCTGGCAAAGGAAAACGCGGAAAGCTTCGCCATGTTCTCGGCCCCCCTGCTGCGGGTGCTGGTGGTGGTGCTTAAGCCTGTAAACTTCCTGTTCACCCAGTTGAAGAAGGGCCTGCATAAATTTTTCCGGGTGAAGTCCGACTATTCCATGACGGACAGCGAGCTTTTGACCATTGTGGAGGAAGCGGAGCAGGGAGGCGGCATTGACGAGGACGAGGGGGCCATGCTCCGCAACGTTATCGAGTTTGACGACATAGAGGCCATCGACATTATGACGCCCCGGGTGGACGTGGAGGCTGTGTCTTTTGACGCCAAAAAGGACGATGTGGCGGCGCTGTTCCGGTCAACGGGCTTTTCCCGGCTGCCGGTGTATAAGGAGACGATTGACAGCATCATCGGCGTGATACATGAAAAGGATTTTTACAGCTTTGTGTGGGACACCCAGCAGGAAATTGACAGCATTATAAAGCCGGCGGAGTTTATCCCGCCTTCCATGAAGGTTTCCGCCCTGCTGAAATCCCTGCAGCAGAGCAAATCCCACATTGCTGTGATTATAGACGAGTTTGGCGGTACGGAAGGCATCGTCACGCTGGAGGACGTGCTGGAGGAGCTGGTGGGGGAAATCTGGGACGAGCACGACCGGGTGGTGCAGCAGGGCTTCCAGAAGGTGAAGGAAGGGGAGTACCGGGTGTTCTGCTCTGCCGACCTGGACGATCTCTTTGCGTTTTTCCACATTTCCTGCGAGACAGAGGCTTCCACCATCAACGGCTGGATTTTGGAGAACCTGGATCGCATTCCCGCCGAAGGGGATGTGTTCTCCTATCAGGGTCTTACCTTTACGGTGGCCCGGGTGGAGAACAACCGCACCGAGGAGGTGCTGGTGCGCTGCCCTGCTGACGCTGAAAAGCAGGCGGAGGGCTAGGCTCTGTTTCCGGTTCTCTTAGTATGGAAGGAATTTTTTGATAAATATAGTGCGCATCTTGCAAGGGGCGGGCCGTTTTTGGCGCGCCCTTTCTGTTCTCTTCCAGGCGGTTTTATAGTAAACGCACTTGAAAACCGGTACAGCCCGGTTTTGAAGTATACGCGGCTATGCCGCTGGTTCAAAAGAGCAAGCAGCCTCTTCTGAACTGCGTTAACTATACACCGTGGTGGACAGCCGGAAAACAGGCATTTCTGAAGGTGTGCGCCCATTTTTGGCTTTTTTTTCTCAGGCGAATAATTTTTGCTGAGGCTTGCAAGGGCTTGCAAGAATCCTCTGAAATTGGTATAATAGGGAAAGTATTTTGCGTCCTCTGGAGGGCGCAAGGAGGAAATTGGTGTAAAAAATACTGAGAAAGGAACGATACCAGGCACAAAGGGCTGACGTTTCATCTCTTTTTGTGCGGATTCTGGTATCGCATGGCGATTTCCATATGACACATGTAGTTTCGTTTCCCGGCCTGGGGCTGGAATTTACCGTAAACGAAGTGGCGCTCCCTCTGGGAGAGTGGCTTGGATTTGGCGATTATTCCATCCGCTGGTATGGCATTCTGATTGCCATCGGCTTTCTGCTGGGCATGGCCTATGCCGCCCGCAGCGCTAAAAAAATGAACATCGACACATCCAGGCTGTTTGACGCGGTGATTGTGGGGCTTATCGGCAGCGTCATCTGCGCCCGGCTGTATTATGTGATTTTTTACCCCGGGGACAAGTATATCAAGAACCCCATGGAGATTTTTAAAATACACGATGGCGGCATCGCCCTGTATGGCTCGCTGATAGGCGCCCTGGTGTTTGGCGGGCTTACCGCCAAGCTGCGCAAGCTGCGGGTGCCTGCTGTGCTGGATGTGGCCTCCCTGGGCTTCCTGATTGGGCAGACGGTAGGGCGCTGGGGAAATTTTGTCAACCAGGAAGCCTTTGGCACCCCCACCATGCTCCCTTGGGGCATGGCAAGTGACAACACAGGGAACATTGCGGTACACCCTTGTTTTCTTTATGAATCCCTTTTGTGCCTTGCAGGGTTTATCATGCTCCATTTCTTCACCAGAAAATGGCGGCGGTATGACGGGCAGACTTTTTTGCTGTACATCGTCTGGTATGGGGCGGTGCGGTTCTTTATTGAGGGCCTGCGCACCGACAGCCTGATGCTTCACATGGCAGATCTGCGGGTGTCCCAGGTGGTGGCGGCTGGCTGCGTGGTGGCAGGGCTTATCCTGCTGTTTGTGTTCCGGCGCAAAACCAGCCTTTCCGGCTGCGGCAGCCCGGAGGTGATGGAAGCTGTGGGCCTGATAAAGCCGGAAATCGACCCGGCACTGGAAAAGAGCACTATTTTTGGAGATCTGCCGGAGAAGGAGGAAAGCGTCCAGGAGGAAGAAGCTGAAGCAGAGAAAGAGGAAAAGCAGGAGGCGCCAGAAGGCGGGGAAGAGAAGCCGGAAGAGCCAGAAGAATTAGAAGAGCCTGCAACCCCGGAAAAGGATGAAAACATAAAAGAGGAAAAGGCCGGGGGAGAAGAAGCCCCCCAGGAGGGGAAGGCGGAAAAGCCGGAAGAAAAACAAGATAAAAAAGGGAAGAAAGAGAAAAAATCCAGGAAAAAAAGCAAAGACAAGTAGGGGAGGCTGGCTTTATGGCAGTGCTTATTGACGGAAAGGCTGTATCGGCAAAGGTGAAGGCCCAGGTGGCCCAGGAAACAGAAGAACTGAAAGCAAAGGGCATCTGCCCGGGGCTGGCTGTGGTCATTGTAGGGGACGATCCTGCCTCCCGCATCTATGTGAACAACAAGAAGAAGGCCTGCGCCGCAGCGGGCATTTATTCTGAGGAACATGCCCTGCCTGGGGATACAACCCAGGAAGAGCTGCTGGATTTGATCGACACCCTGAATAAGCGGGGGGAAATCCATGGCATTTTGGTGCAGTCTCCTTTGCCAAAGGGCCTTGACGAGGCCGCGGTGGTGGAAAAAATCGACCCGAAAAAAGACGTGGATGCGTTCCAAGCCTATAATGTGGGCAAGATTATGCAGGGGAAATACACCTTTCTGCCCTGCACCCCTGCCGGGGTTATTGAGCTTATCAAGTCCACAGGGGTGGACATCTGCGGCAAACAGTGCGTAGTTATCGGGCGCAGCGACATTGTAGGCAAGCCCATGGCCATGCTGCTGCTCCATGAAAACGGCACAGTGACTGTCTGCCACAGCCGCACGAAGAACCTGGGAGAAATCTGCAAAAGCGCCGACATCCTGGTGTCCGCGGTGGGAAAGGCCCATTTTGTCACAGGGGACATGGTAAAGCCCGGGGCTGTGGTGATTGATGTGGGCATGAACCGGGATGAAAACGGGAAGCTTTGCGGGGACGTGGAGTTTTCAGAGGCAGAGCCTGTGGCGGGATATATCACCCCGGTGCCAGGAGGTGTTGGCCCCATGACCATTGCCATGCTGCTGAAAAACACCCTCACAGCCGCCCGGCTGCAAAACCGTCTGGGGAGCTGAAACGGGATGGGGAAGTTACTGGAGGGAATCCGCTCGCCCCGGGACATTAAGAGCCTTGACCGGGAACAGCTTTCTGCCCTCTGCGAGGAAATGCGGGAGGTTATCATTGAAACCGTTTCCCATAACGGCGGGCATCTGGCCTCCAACCTGGGCGTGGTAGAGCTTACGGTTGCTCTGTGCCTTGCCTTTGACCCGCCAAAGGATTCCATTGTGTGGGACGTGGGCCACCAAAGCTATGCCTATAAGCTGCTGACAGGCCGCTATCCCCAGTTTTCCACCATCCGCCGAGAGGGGGGCCTTGCGGGATATCCCTGCCGGGAGGAAAGCGGATTTGATGCCTTTAGCAGCGGGCACAGCAGCACCTCCATTTCGGCGGCATTGGGGATATCGGAGGCAAATGCTGTGCAGGGGAAGGACGGCTATGTGGCGGCGGTAATCGGGGACGGCGCCCTGACAGGGGGCCTTGCCTATGAGGGCCTGAATAACGCCGGGCGGCTCCACCGCAATTTTATCGTCATCTTAAACGACAACACCATGTCCATCTCCAAGAATGTAGGCTCCATCGCCCGATACCTTACCTATATCCGCACAAAGCCTGGCTATATTAAAATTAAGCGGAACCTGGAAATTTCCTTTCAGCGGCTGCCTTTGCTGGGGAAACCGCTGGCTGCCCTTTTGCGGCACATGAAGGCCCGGATTAAAAAGTTTTTTTATAACCCCACCATTTTTGACGATTTAGGCTTTGCTTACTATGGCCCTTTTGACGGGCACAATATCAAGGAGCTTACGGAAACCCTGGAAAGCGCCAAGCTTCTGCACAAGCCTGTGCTGCTCCATGTGCGCACCTATAAAGGGAAGGGGTATCAGTATGCCGAGCAGGATCCGGGCATGTACCATGGGCTTTCTGGCTTTGATGTGGATACAGGGGACACAGGGGCAAAATCCCAGAGCTTTTCAGACGCTTTTGGGGAGGCGCTGTGCCAGTTAGCGGAAGAGAATCCTTCCATCTGCGCCATAACGGCGGCTATGCAGTCTGGTACAGGCCTGAGCGGCTTCCGGGAAAGATTTAAAAACCGCTTTTACGATGTGGGCATTTCCGAGGGCCATGCCGCCACCTTTGCCGGGGGCCTGGCGGCAGGAGGGATGCTGCCTGTTTTCGCTGTGTATTCCAGTTTCCTGCAACGGGCTTATGACCAGTTGATACATGACGTTTCCCTCCAGGGGGCCAAAGTGCTTTTAGCTATTGACCGGGCCGGCATTGTGGGAGAGGACGGCAAAACCCATCAGGGCGTGTTTGACGCGGCCTTCTTGCAGACCATTCCTCATGTAACCCTGTATTCCCCTGCATTTTTCTCTGAAATGCAGGCCCAGCTTGCGTTTCTCGCAGAGAAGGGGGTAGGGCTGTGCGCCATCCGGTATCCCCGGGGGAAGGAACTGTACCGCCCCCCGTATTTTCAAGATACGGCAGAGCCTTTCTCCCTGTACGGGGAGGGGGATATCTGCATTGCCACCTACGGGCGGCTTTTCTCCTTTGCGGCGGAAGCCCGGGAGGGCCTTCTGAAGAGGGGGACTCCAGTGCGGCTTTTGAAGCTGAACCGCATTGTCCCCATAGACCTAGCGGCTGTACAGGCGGCTGCGGGCTGTTCCCAGGTTTTCTTCTTCGAAGAGGGCGTGAGGCAGGGAGGCATAGGGGAGCGCTTTGGCTTCCTTTTGCAGGAAAGGGGCTTTGCAGGGCAGTATTTCCTGCGGGCGCTGGACGATCCCTATATTCCCCACGCGCCCATGTTCCGGGCGCTGGAGGCTTTAGGGCTGAATGCCCAGGGTATGACGGCGGTGATTTTGCAGCATTGCGCAGAAAAGAAAGGAGCCGGTTCTTCTGAAAAAACGACTTGACCTGCTGGTGTATGAGCAAGGGGCGGCCCCAAGCCGGGAAAAGGCCAGGGGGCTGATTATGTCCGGGCTGGTGTATGTGGATAACCAGAAGGCGGACAAGCCCGGGGATATGTACCCGGAGGACGCGAAAGTGGAGGTGCGGGGGAAGGGGCTTCCCTATGTGAGCCGGGGCGGGCTGAAGCTGGAAAAAGCCATGAAGGTTTTCTCCCTGGAGCTTTCAGATGCTGTGTGCATGGACGTTGGCGCTTCCACTGGAGGCTTTACCGACTGTATGCTGCAAAACGGCGCAAAGAAGGTGTATGCCATTGACGTGGGCTATGGGCAGCTTGCCTGGGGCTTGCGGCAGGATCCCCGTGTGGTGAACCTGGAGCGCACCAACGCCCGGTACCTTACAAAGGAGCAGGTGCCCGAGGCCATAGATTTTATGTCTGTGGACGTGTCCTTTATTTCCCTTTCCCTTATCCTGCCTGCTGTAAGGCCTCTGCTGGGGGAAGAGGGCAGGGCTGTCTGCCTGATTAAGCCTCAGTTTGAGGCGGGGCGGGAAAAGGTGGGCAAAAAAGGCGTGGTGCGGGACAAGGCGGTACACCGGGAAGTGATTGAGAAAGCCCTGGGCTTTTCCCTGGAAAACGGCTTTTCTGTGAGGGGTCTGACGTATTCCCCTGTAAAAGGCCCGGAGGGGAACATTGAATACCTTGCCTACCTGCAAAAGGCGGAAAGCCCCCGGCTGCTGGAGGGAGTGGAAAGCCCCCAAAACGTGGTGGAGGCATCCCATCAGGAACTGGACAAATAAATGAAGGGCGGTGCATGGCGTGAGAATTGCCGTGATTCCCAACAGCTCCAGAGCGGAGGCAGAGCGCTGCACCCAGAAGGTTCTGGAGGTTTTAAAGGGCTGCGGCTGTGAAATCCTTTTAAAGCCCTATTGCTATCATGACGGCGGCTGCATGGAGGAAATGCTGGCAGACCCGGAATTGGCCCTGTGCGCCCTGATTCTGGCGGTGGGCGGGGACGGCACCATTATCCATGTGGCAAAGATTGCGGCGGCCCTGGATAAGCCCATCCTGGGCATAAACGCTGGAAAGCTGGGGTTTACCGCTGTGGTGGAGCAGGAGGAGCTTTCCCTTCTGCCCCGGCTTCTGACAGGGTATCAGGAGGAAAAGCGGCTGATGCTCCAGGTGGAGGTGCAGGGGGAAAGAGGCAGGATTCTGCGCCACGCCTTAAACGACGCGGTGGTGTCGGCAGAGCTTGCGAAAATTATCGACTACCGTTTGGCCCTGGGGGACGGGGAAAGCTATAAATACCGGGCAGACGGCTTTATCGTTTCTACCCCCACCGGTTCCACAGCCTATTCCCTTTCAGCGGGAGGCCCGGTGGTAGACCCTTCTCTGGACAGCATTATCTACACCCCCATCTGCCCCCATTCCCTTTTTAACCGCAGCGTGCTCTTTGGGGCGGGCACCCGCCTGCAGGTGGAAATCCCGGAAAACCGCAGCCGGCTGTACCTGACCATTGACGGGGAAGGGCCTGTGGAGCTGCGGGCTGGGGACAGGCTGGCTTTTTCCCAATCCCCCCGGCGGGCAAGATTTATCAAATTGACAAATAAAAATTTTTACGATATATTAAATCAAAAGCTGGTAAACTGAGAACAGGGGGATACCCCCAGACACCAAGGCGGTTTGCGCCAGAAAGGATCAGCCATGAAAACCCGACGCCATGCCAAGATTTTAGAGCTAATCAAGGAGTACGACATTGAAACCCAGGACGAGCTGCTGCGCTACCTGCGGGAAGGGGGCTTTGACGTGACCCAGGCCACTGTCTCCCGGGACATTAAAGAGCTGCGGCTGGTGAAGGCCCTTTCCCACACCGGGAAATACAAGTATTCTGTGGGCGGAGAGGCCTCCAATGACATGTCCTCGAAGTTCTACTCCCTTTTTGCCGACTCTGTACTCTCTGTAGAGTCCGCCATGAACATGGTGGTGGTAAAATGCATGAACGGCATGGCCCAGGCAGTGTGCGCCTCCATGGACGCTATGCACTGGCAGGGCTTTCTGGGCACTTTGGCCGGAGAGGACACCATCTTCATTGTGTGCCGCAGCGAGGCTGCCGCCCAGGAAACCCAGGAAGAATTTACAAAACTGATGAACAGGTGACGAACTATGCTTGCGCAGCTTTTTATCAACAATATCGCGGTGATAGAGCGGGCTTCCATTGATTTGGAACGGGGCTTCACAGTGCTTACCGGTGAAACCGGGGCGGGCAAGTCCATTATCATCGACGCTATACACGCTGTATTGGGGGAGCGCACCTCCAGGGAGCTGGTGCGCACAGGCACCCAGGCCGCCTCTGTTTCCGCCCTCTTTACCGGGCTGGAGCCAGATGTGCTGGCAGCTTTGGGGGAGCTTTCTGTCCCGGAAGAGGAGGACGGCTCCCTGCTCATCCAGCGGGACATCCGGCTCTCTGGAAAATCCACCTGCAAGCTTAACGGCGCCCCTGCCACTGTCTCCATGCTCAAGAGAATAGCCCCCCGGCTTATCAGCATCCACGGGCAGCATGAAAGCTATGAGCTGCTTTCCCCAGAGGTTCACATGGATTATATTGACAGCTTTGCCCGGGTGGAAGAGCTGCGGGGCAGGTATCAGGCAAGCTACCGCAGGCTGCGGCAGCTTCAGGGAAAGCTAGAGGACTTTAACACCGACGAAGGGGAAAAAGCCCGGCAGCTTGACTTGCTGCGCTATCAGATTGACGAAATTGAAGCCGCGGATATCCAGCCTGGGGAGCAGGAGCGCCTTGCCCAGGAGCGGGAGGCTATCCGCAACAGCGAGAAAATTGCCGCTTCTGTGGAGCTTTCCAAAGCCCTTTTAAGCGGGGACGAGGACAGGGGAGGCGTGTTGTCCGATTTGGCCCAGGCAGCGGCTGAAATGGAAAAGGCGGCGTCTTTCCTGCCGGAGGCGCAGGAAGCGGCCCAGAAGCTGCGGGAGGCAAGCTATCTTTTAGAGGATGCGGACGCGGCCCTGCACGGCCTTGCAGTGGAGTTTGACCCCTCTGCCCTGGACGCTATAGAGGAGCGTTTGGATTTGCTGTACCGGCTGGGGCTGAAGTATGGCGGCGGGGAGGAGAAAATCCTCCAGTATCTGGCAGACTGCCAGGAAAGGCTTCACGCCATAGAGTTTTCCGACGAGGAGCGGGAGAAGCTGGAAGCAGAATATGAGGAGGAAAAGAAGCGGGCCATCGCTTTGGCAAAGGAACTCTCCCAGAAACGCCAGGGTGCTTCTGGGAAGTTTACGGCGGCTGTAAAAAAGGAGCTGGCCTTTTTGAATATGCCGGGCATTGAGTTTGTAACGGAGATAGAGCGGGTGCCCCTGCACACAGGGGGATGCGACAAGCTGCAGTTCCTGGTTTCTGCCAACAAGGGAGAGCCGGCAAAGCCTTTGTCGAAAATTGCTTCCGGAGGCGAGCTATCCCGGATTATGCTGGCGGTGAAAACGGTGCTTTCCGGCATGGATAAAATTGACACCCTGATTTTTGACGAGGTGGACACAGGCATCAGCGGCGTGGCGGCAAACCGGGTGGGGGAGAAGCTGAAGCAGGTTTCCCATAACCGTCAGGTGCTATGCATCACCCATCTGGCCCAGATTGCCGCCATGGCGGATAACCATCTGTTTATCAGCAAGCACACAGAAAAGGGCAGAACCTTTACAAAGGTGGAACCTTTAGACTTTGAGGGCCGCAAGCAGGAGGTGGCCCGGATTATTTCCGGGGACGCTGTGACAGAATTACAACTGAAAATGGCGGAGGAAATGCTGCAAAGGCCTTGACATTTGTAAAACCTCCGTGTATAATTACGAACAATGGCAATGACGGAATAAAGGCAATACCGTTTAATTCTAAGTGGTATATGGCGGAAGTGGGGAATTGAGCGGTGTTGTCTAAAGTAAGTGCTGCTTTATATGGCAAAGAGAGCCTGCGGCTGGTGGAAGCAGGTGCATGGCAGCGGCTGAAAATACCTTCCCGAGCCGCTTCCCTGAACATGCAGTAGGGGGAGCCGTTTAGCAGGCGTTACACTGCAAGGGCATGATAGTGCCTAAAGAGGCCGTAGGCTGGAAAGCTGCGGTAAACTGAGGTGGTACCGCGGTTATGTTTAATCGCCCTCTGGACGGGAATCCCCGTGCGGAGGGCTTTTTTGTTTCCTAAAGGAGGTGTGTAAGGCTTGATAACTTTACAGAAAGCCGGCATAGAAGACGCCAGAACCATCCATGCCATGCAGGTGCAGGCTTTCCAGGGCCTGCTGGAAAAATACCAGGATTACGCCACAAACCCGGCGGCGGAGCCTGTGGAGAAAATCCTGTGGCGGATGCGGGCAGAAGGCTCCTGCTATTTCTTTATCCTGCGGGACAAAGAAGCTATAGGAGCTATACGGATTGTGGACAACGGCGCGAAGTGCAGGGTGTCGCCTATCTATATCCTGCCGGAATACCAAGGGAGGGGATATGCCCAGCAGGCCATGCTGTTGGCTGAAAAGCTTTATCCCCAGGCCAGCCTGTGGGAGTTGGACACGATTCAGGAAGAACCCAGGCTTTGCCACCTGTACGAGAAGCTTGGCTACCGCAGGACGGGCCAGACAACACAAATACAGCCCGGCATGACCATTGTTTACTATGAAAAGACTATTATAAATGCGAAAGGATGAAGAAAATGGGAATCTACGAAGAACTGCAGGCCCGGGGGCTGATTGCCCAGGTGACAAACGAGGAGGAAATCCGGGAGATGGTAAACGCAGGCAAGGCCACCTTTTATATTGGCTTTGACTGCACTGCCGACAGCCTCACAGCAGGCCACTTTATGGCCCTTACCCTCATGAAGCGCCTGCAGATGGCAGGGAACAAGCCTATTGCCCTTATCGGCGGCGGCACCACCATGATAGGCGATCCCTCCGGCCGCACAGACATGCGCAAGGTGCTGACAAAGGAGGACATCGACTATAACGCCTCTGTTTTCAAGCGCCAGATGGAAAGCTTCATTGAGTTTGGGGAAGGCCCCGGCAAGGCCATGATGCTCAATAATGCCGACTGGCTGCTGGGCCTCAACTATGTGGAACTGCTGCGGGAGGTGGGACACTGCTTCTCTGTGAACAACATGCTGCGGGCCGAGTGCTATAAGCAGCGCATGGAAAAGGGCCTGTCCTTTTTAGAGTTTAACTACATGATTATGCAGTCCTATGACTTCTACCACATGTACCAGCACTATGGCTGCAACATGCAGTTTGGCGGGGACGATCAGTGGAGCAACATGCTGGGGGGCACAGAGCTTATCCGCCGGAAGCTTGGCAAGGATGCTCACTGCATGACCATTACCCTGCTGACAGACTCCCAGGGCAAGAAGATGGGCAAGACAGCGGGCAATGCCGTCTGGCTGGATCCGAACAAGACCTCCCCCTTTGATTTCTATCAGTACTGGCGCAACGTGGACGACGCGGACGTGTTTAAGTGCCTGCGTATGCTCACCTTCCTGCCTTTGGAGCAGCTTGACGAGATGAGCGGCTGGGAGGGCAGCCAGTTGAACCAGGCAAAGGAAATCCTGGCCTTTGAGCTGACCAAGATGGTGCATGGGGAAGAGGAGGCCCAGAAGGCCCAGGAGGGCGCCCGGGCGCTGTTTGGCGGCGGGGCGAGCACTGCCAATATGCCCACCACAGAGCTGGCGGAAGAAGATTTGGCTGACGGACAGATTGGCATTTTAGACCTGCTGTTAAAGGCCGGGCTGATTCCCTCCAAGGGCGAGGGTCGCCGTCTGGTGCAGCAGGGCGGCGTTTCCGTAAATGATGAGAAGGTGACAGACTTTGGGAAAAGCTTCGCGGCCGCGGATTTCGGGCCGGAGGGGCTAATTATCAAAAAAGGCAAGAAGGTTTTCCACAAGGTGGTTTTGAAATAACCAGCATCATTTAGAATGTGTTTAGCCTGTGGGTAACCACACTATAAAAATAGTAAAGTTTAGGGCCGCCCTTTACAAAGGGCGGTGGGTTTGGGCGAAGCCCAAGGTCTTTGCTTTCAACTGCCACCCAAAGCTCAAGTAAAAAGCGCTCCTTTTCCCGCCAGATGGGGGAGAGGGAGCGCCTTCTCTTTTGCTTAGTTTATGCCATGGCCTTCTGGAGCGCCGCCAGCACAGTGTCAAAATCTGCCTCCGTGACCAGGAGGGAAATCTCCACCTCCGAGGTGGTAATCAGCCGGATGTCGGCGTTTGTGCCGGTGATGGCCCCGAACACCTGGGCCGCAATGCCAGGGGTGTTTTTCATGGCGGGATCGTATACAGAGATTTTGTGGTTCACGCTGCTGACAATGACGTTTACATCTGTTTCCCGCTTAAGCTGGGTGGTAAAGGCCAGGATGTCGATAAGGTCGCTGTCGGAAATGGTGAAGGAAAGCCCGGTAAAGGCGCCATGGGTGGGGGCCATGGAAATCATGTCAATGTTGATGTTATACCGGGAAATGGCCTCGAAAATGTGGGAGATGGAATCTACATTGGCAGGAAAACCCGCTAATGTAACCAGGGTGATGTTGTCGGTGGTGCTGATAACGGTGGAACTGCTCATAGTCTGCCTTCCTTTCCCGCCCGTCTGTCAGAGCAGATCGGACATGCTGTAAAGCCCCGGGGCCTTGCCGTTCATGAAAACCGCCGCGTTAATGGCCCCGGAAGCGAAAAGCTCCTTGGACTGGGCGGAGTGGGACAGGGTGATAACCTCGTGCTGCCCGGAGAAAATCACCTGGTGCTCCCCCACAATGGTGCCGCCCCGCACAGAGTGCAGGCCAATCTCGCTTTTCTCCCGCTTTTTCCGCTGGGAGTGCCTGTCGTACACATATTTCATGGCGTTTTCCCGCTCCCCGTTTATGGCGTCCGCCAGCATGAGAGCGGTGCCGCTGGGAGCGTCGATTTTCTGGTTGTGGTGCATCTCCAGGATTTCTATGTCAAAGGAGCTGCCCAGCACCCCGGCGGCTTTCTTGGAAAGCTCGATGAGCAGGTTTATGCCCAGGGACATGTTCCGGGAATAGAAGATGGGCATAGTTTCCGCCGCTTCCGCAATGGAGGCGGCTTGCTCCGGGGAATAGCCTGTGGTACACAGCACAGCGGCTGTGCCCGGATGGGCCTTGCAGTATGCCAAAATGGCGGACAGGGCGGAGGGGTGGGAGAAGTCGATGATAACATCCGCAGGCTCCGGCACTTCCCCGATTTCCGTATACACAGGGAAGCCGGTCTGGGGCGCGCCGGTGATATCCACCCCGGCGGTTATCTTGCAGTCCTCCCGCTCCCGGACAAAATTCTGTACGGCAGCACCCATTTTCCCGCCGCAGCCGCACAACAGCAGTCTTGTCATTTCCGATGGCTCCTTTCCTTTTCACGTCTGGACTGGCTTACAGCAGGCTGTGCTTTTGCAGCAAGGCTGCAAGCTTCTGCCGCTTTTCCTCCGGCATGGTGGTCAGGGGCATGCGGCAATGGTTGGTGGAGATTTTCCCCATCTGGAACAGGGCTTCCTTAATGGGGATGGGGTTCACGTCCATAAAGAAGCCGTCCATCAAATCCAGGTATTCCACCTGAAGCTTCCTTGCCTCCTCCAGGTTTCCCTGGAGCATAGCGGCGGTTAAATCGTGCATCTGCCGGGGCAGTGCGTTAGAGAATACGGAAATAACCCCCTTGCCGCCTAAAGCCATTATGGGCAGGGTCTGGTTATCCTCTCCGGAGTATACGGCCAGCTTATCCCCGCACAAAGCCAGGGTGCGGGCGGCGGAGGCGGTGTCGCCGTTTGCCTCTTTTACGGCAACGATGTAGGGGTTATCCGCCAGCTCTTGATAGGTTTCAGGCTGGATATTGCAGCCTGTGCGGCTGGGCACGTTGTAGAGCACGCAGGGCATCTGCACAGAGTCGGCAATGAAGCGGAAGCTTTCAATAAGCCCTTTCTGGGAGGTCTTGTTGTAATAGGGGGTTACCAGCAGCAGGCCGTCGGCCCCCAGCTTTTTGGCTTCCAGGGAAAGCTCCACGCAGAATTTAGTGTCATTGCTGCCAGTGCCCGCAATGACGGGCACCCGGCCCTTTACCTTTTCTATGATAAAGCCCACTGTCTGTAAATGTTCTTCCGCGCTCATGGTGGCGGCTTCCCCGGTGGTGCCGCAGGCGATAATGGAATCAATGCCGTTTTCTATCTGAAATTCAACAAGTCGTTCCAATTCCTCCCAGTAGATTTCGCCGCAGGGGGTAAAGGGGGTGATAAGCGCCGTACCGGCGCCGGTGAACAGCAACTCTTTTGTCATAGGTATCCCTCCGAAAAATCAGTCAAATCGCCATGCGATACAGGATACGCACAAAAAGCTGTGAAAACGCGGCCTTTTGTGCCCGGTACCGTTTCCTTCTTCTGTGTTTTCAGTCAAAGTAGCCCAGCTTGCACAAAAGCTCTGCCATCAGCAGGCCGCCTCCGGCAGCGCCTCGCAGGGTGTTGTGGGAGAGGCAGACAAACTTATAGTCATACTGGGTGTCGGGCCGCAGCCGCCCAGCAGAGATGGCCATGCCGCCTTCTATATCCCTGTCCAGCTTGGGCTGGGGCCTGTCGTTTTCCTCGAAGTAATGAATGAACTGTTTGGGGGCGCTGGGCAGCTCCAGCTCCTGGGCGGGGCCGCGGAAGCTTTTCCAGCGCTCAATAATTTCCTCCACACTGGCCTTTTTCTCCAGGGAGAAGAACACCGCCGCCATGTGGCCATCGGACACAGGCACCCGCAGGCACTGGGAGGTGATAGAAGGTTCTGTAGCGTTTACAATGACGCCGTTTTCCACATGGCCCCAGATTTTCAAAGGCTCCTGTTCAGACTTTTCCTCCTCACCGCCGATATAGGGGATGACGTTATCCAAAATCTGCGGCATGGTTTCAAAGGTTTTGCCAGCGCCTGAAATGGCCTGGTAGGTGCAGGCCAGCACCTTTGTCACGCCTAAGTCCATAAGGGGATGGATGGCGGGCACATAGCTTTGCAGGGAGCAGTTGCACTTAACGGCGATAAAGCCCCGCTTGGTACCCAAGCGCTTTCTCTGGTGCTCGATGACCTTGTGGTGCTCTGCGTTTAATTCCGGGATAATCATGGGTACATCCGGCGTGCCTCGGTGCTGCTTGTTGTTGGAGATAACCGGGCACTCCTTTTTGGCATAGGCCTCTTCCAGGGCCATAATGTCCTCAGATTTCATGTTCACTGCGCAGAACACAAAATCCACCAAAGAGACAACCTTGTCTATATCCTTCTCCGCGTCATATACAGGCAGTTCTGCCATGGCAGGGGGGATGGGGGCCTGCATGGCCCAGCGGCCCTCCAGGGCCTCCTGATAAGTTTTCCCGGCAGAGCGGGCACTGGCTGCCAGAGCCGTCACCTTAAACCAGGGGTGGTTTTCTAAAATGGTGGCAAAGCGCTGGCCCACCATGCCAGTGCATCCGATAATGCCTACGCGATACTGTTTCATGTTCCAAGTTCCTTTCTTTAGTGGGAGTATGTTTCGTGTTCTGCTTAATTCCTTAGAAGCTGTACCGATAGGAGTGGTACAAATATTTTCGAGAAAATTTTGTGGGCTTCAAGGCGGAAATCGCAAGACATGCTGTCGCATGTCGAGGATTTCCAACACAGAAACCTGCAAAATTTGCCGGGAAGATTTGTGCTATGCCCTATTGGTACGGCTTCTTAAGCTTTTCTTCCACCCGGCTGACCTTTCTGGCCCGCTGGGCTTTCACTTCCTCTTCCACGCGGAAATAAAGCTTCATCTGGTTCAGCATAATTTCCACATCGGCTATCTCTTCTGCAATATCGTCTGTGGTGCGCCTGCCCCGCTTATGTTTGCACAGGGCATCCTGCAGCTCTGCCATTTCTTCAAGCAGGCAGAGGAGCTGGGCATCCCCGCCCCAAGTGTCCAGGGCCTTTTGAAAGACAGCACGCTCTTCCTCCGTCATAGCCATTCTCCTTTTCCCTCTTTTTACACTGGCAAGTTCTGCGGGAAGAATCAAAAAAACCGGTTGAAAACCGGCTGCCAATCTCCTATAATAGAAATGCTGCGGCACAGGGCCGCCTGGTTAAGTAAATAGCACTCCATCATACTTGATGACAGTCGCAAAGCTGTTGGCCGCTGCGACCAGGGTCAACTTGCCGGATATCCCCTTCGGCAGCTTACCCTTTCACAAGACTTCTATGGTTCTGGCAACCTCGATCCCGCTACTTTTGAAAGCCGCGCCTCTATTCGTTCTCTATAATACCTTAGTTTTGCGCCATTGTCAATTTTTTCGGCCGGGATATTCTATGAAAATTTTACAGGACTGGTGAACGCCATGCAGGAACATACTTTACAGACCCACGATTTTTACTATGATTTGCCCCAGGAGCTGATTGCCCAAAAGCCGGTGGAACCCCGGGACTCTTCCCGGCTGATGACCCTTGACAAGGAAACAGGGGAGATAACCCATCGCCATTTCCGGGATATTGCAGACTTGCTGCGTCCCGGCGACTGCCTGGTTTTAAACGACTCCCGGGTGCTGCCCGCCCGCATTTACGGGGTGAAAGAGGGGACAGGCGCCCACGTGGAGTTCCTTTTGCTGGAAAACAAAGGTGAGGATGTCTGGGAGGCCCTGGCAAAGCCCGGCAAGCGGGCAAAAAAGGGCAGCCGCTTTACCTTTGGAGACGGGCTGCTCCAGTGCGAGGTTACAGACGTGCTGGAGGATGGGAACAGGCTTATCCGCTTTACCTATGACGGTGTGTTTTTTCAACTGCTGGACAAGATAGGCCAAATGCCTTTGCCTCCTTATATTAAGGAAAAGCTGGAGGATAAGGAGCGGTATCAGACTGTGTATTCCCAAGAGGCAGGCTCTGCCGCCGCTCCCACAGCAGGCCTGCATTTCACGCCGGAGCTGCTGGAGAAAATTGAAGAAAAGGGGGTGGAGCTGGGTTTTGTGACGCTCCATGTGGGACTGGGCACCTTCCGCCCGGTAAGCGCGGAGAGAATCACTGACCACAAAATGCACGCCGAGCATTATTACATGCCCCAGTCCACAGCCGACATGATAAATGCCGCCAAAGAGCGGGGGGGCAGGGTGATAGCTGTGGGCACTACAAGCTGCCGCACCATAGAGTCTGTGGCCCGGCGGGAGGGGTGCTTTAAGGAAAGCCAGGGCTGGACAGATATTTTTATCTATCCGGGCTATCAGTTCAAGGGCCTGGACGGGCTTATCACCAACTTCCACCTGCCGGAAAGCACCCTCATTATGCTGGTATCCGCTTTAGCGGGCAGAGAACATGTGCTGTGGGCCTATGAGGCAGCAGTGCGGGAACGGTACAGGTTTTTCAGTTTTGGGGATGCGATGTTTATTGGAGACCTGAAGTGAATATCGTCAGCGAGACGCTGAAAAGCCCAGAAGCCAAGCGGCTTCTGGGCTTTTCTAAGACATTCTGCTTAAAAGGCGTTATATCTGTGTATATCCGCGTCCTGCCAATGCCGTCTAAGACACTGGCGGCTCATAGGAAAGCTGAATATAGAAAAGATATAGCAAACTTTGCCGGAACCCAGCTTTGGAGCGGCCTCCAAGGCTTTTAAAGCAGCCGGGTGTTGTTGATGATAAGCTCGAATTGCAGGCCCAGGGTTCTTGCGGCCTTGCGGCACAGCACCATGCGCTCCAGGAAAATTTCAAAGTATTCCATGACAGGGCATATTTCTGTGTCTATCACAATATTAAATGTACAGACCTTCTGCTCCGGGTCAATCTCAAGCCGCATATCCTCCACTGCGTAATTCACCCGGTCATGGATGTCTGCCGCCAGCACCGCGTCCTTGCGCACCCGGGTGCGGCGCACGTCGCTTTTGTCCGAAAGGATAAGGGCTGCTGCCAGGGGATTCACCGGGTAAGCCGTCTTTTCGTCATGGTGCCCGATGGCGGAGCACACCATGGCGATTTCCTCCGGAGGCATCTGCAGCTTGTTTAAAAGGGTGAAGGCCATCAGCGCACCGCTGTGGGCATGATCCGCCCGGTTCACCGTGTTGCCGATGTCATGCATATACCCGGCAATCGCCGCCAGTTCGCAGGTGCGGGCAGGGTATCCCAAAGATTCCAAAATGCGCTGGGCATAATGGCTGCTGCGCTTGGCATGGGCAAGGCCATGTTCTGTAAAGCCGATGGAGCCTAAGCAGTTGTTGCCGCTTTCAATATAGCAGCGCACCTCCGGGTTTTTAAAAATATCTTCGGGGGAGAGGGCCTGGTAATCCGCCATATGCTGACCGCCTTTCTGTAGCTTTTTTTATTCTGCTGTGAGCATCCTGTACATGGCCTCCAGGCAGATCTGGGCATGAAGCTTCAAGCTGTCCAGCTTTACCCGTTCATTTACATCGTGGGCATGGCTGTTGGGATCTTCCTTGAAGCCGGGGCCGAAAGCAACGCCCTTGCCGAACATCTGCCGGGCATAGGTGCCGCCGCCCATGGAAAAGATTTCACACTCTTCGCCGGTCACGTCCTCGTATGCGCCGGAAAGCAGGGTGACAAGCTGGCTTTCCTTAGGCAGGTACAGGGGGACAGAGTTGGAAAGCAGGGTATAGGCCAGGCCCTCATAGGGCTGCACAGCCTTTTCCAGGGTGGCGGAAATCTCCTGCCCGTCCAAGGTGGCGGGGTAGCGGATATCCACCGTTAGGCTGCAGGCGTTTTCATCCACGTTTACCAAGCCCAGGTTGAAGGTGAGGGGGCCGCTGGGCTCGTCGCTGAGCTTTATGCCCATAGGTTCGCCGTCGTGGTGCAGGCCAATTTTTTCATAGGCAAAACGGAAGAAAACGCCGGCTTTTTCCCCGAATACTTCATAGAGAAGCTTCACCAGATGGGAAGCCGCGTTCACGCCGTTCCAAGGGGTGGAGGCATGGGCTGCCTGCCCAATGGACAAAATGGATGCACCGCCCTCTGCTGGGGTGATTTCAAATTCTGTTCCATCCTTTTGGGCGGCTTCCCGCAGCTTCTCCAGTTCTTCAGCAGTGCAGGCGATTTCGCACTGGGCCTTGGCGGGCACCGCGTTCACCACAGTGCCGGAGGCAAAGCTTTTCACCACCTGGGAATCATTCTTCCCGGTTACCGTGAAATTGATGCCGCCCTTTTCGCAGTGGCAGATGCCGTATTCCGCGTCGGGGGTAAAGCCCATGTCAGGCCGCTGCTCCTTGGAGAAATAGTGGGGCATGTCGCCCATGCCGATTTCCTCGGCAGAGCCGAAGATAACCCGCAGCTTCCGGTTGCCCTTCACCCCCGCGTCCTTTAAGGCGCGCAGGCAGTGCAGGGCGATAATGCCAGCCCCCTTGTTGTCGGACACACCCCGGCCATAGGCCATGCCGTCCTTGATAACCATGGTGTAGGGGTCGGTGTCCCAGTTTTCCGGATCCCCTGCGGGCACCACGTCCATGTGGGACATCACCACAGCGTTGCCTTCCCCCTCGCCATACTCGGCGTGGGCAGCATAGTAATCCACGTTTTTGGCCTGCAGGCCATAGCCCTGGGCCATTTCCACAACAGTGTCCAGCACCCGGGCGCAGTCGTCCCCAAAGGGATGGGGGCCTTCTGTGGGCTTTGCCACAGAGGGGATGGCTACAACCTTAGCTAAGTCCTGGAGGATATCGTCCCAGTATTCGAGAATTTTTTCACCAAACATACGCGATTTCCTTTCTTTTGTAAAGGGATATAGGAACACTCTATACGATAAACTTTTTTAGCGGCAAAGTCAAGCCCAGCGGGAAAAAGGAGGGGCTTTTTATGATAAACTACATCTGGTTCGGCATGATTGCCGCCAGCGTCCTCTGCGCCCTGTGTACCGGCAGGCTGGGGGAGCTGTCCGCTGCCGTAATGGAAGGGGCACAAGGAGCGGTGGAGCTTTCCATTTCCCTTTTAGGCAGCATGTGCGCCTGGCTGGGCTTTTTAAAAATCGCGGAAAAGAGCGGGCTTACAAATCTCCTGGCAGAGGCCTTTTCCCCTGTAATCAACTGGCTTTTCCCGGAATACAAAGGGGACAGGGAAATTAAGGGGAAAATCTGCATGAACATTTCCGCCAATTTCCTGGGCCTCGGCAACGCCGCCACCCCCCTGGGGATAGCCGCCATGCAGGCTATGCAGGAAAAGAACCCCCGCGGGGATATGCCCACAAAGGGAATGGTGCTCTTTGTGGTGATGAACACAGCTTCCCTGCAGCTTCTGCCCATTAACATGGCTGCCATGCGGGGGGCCTGCGGCAGCGCGCAGCCCTTCGGCATCCTGCCGGAGATCTGGCTCACCTCCCTGGGGGCGCTGCTTGCAGCCCTGTTGTTTTGCAAAATAATGGAGGGGAAAAGCTGCTTGTAAACACAAGAAAGGGGGAGAGGGGCATGGAAAAAATCGGCGCGGCGGCCCTGCCTGTGATACTGGGCTTCATCCTGCTGTATGGCTTCTTCAAAAACATTGACGTATTCGACTCCTTTGTACAGGGGGCAAAGGAGGGGATACACACCACTTTAGGGCTGCTGCCCACCCTTATCGGGCTGATTCTCGCCGTAACTATGGTACGCCAGTCCGGCCTGCTGGAACTGCTGTGCGGCCTTATGGCGCCTTTAGCCCAGGCTGCCCACATTGATCCGGAGCTGCTGCCCCTGGCCCTTTTGCGGCCTGTTTCCGGCAGCGGCTCCTCGGCTTATGCTTTGTCCCTGCTCCAGCAGTTTGGCCCGGACAGCGAAACCGGCAGGATAGCCTCTGTGCTGACAGCCTCCACAGAAACCACCTTTTACGCCATCACCGTATACTTTGGCGCCTGCGGCTGCAAAAAGCTTTCCTATTCGGTGCCTGCCGGGCTTTTGGGGGATACAGCCGCCCTGGCGCTCTCCATTATTTCTGTAAAGATTTTTGGATAGATTTTCTTGCAGTATCCCGGCTTCTGTGATAAAATGGCTATAACAAGCCGCAGGAAAGGCCGGACAGGCCCGCCGCAGCCAGGCGGGCTTTTTTTCTGCCGCTTTTACGGGATGTGACTGAGGAAAAGAGAAAAAGGAAAGGAAGGCGCGGGACGGGTTCCGCGCAGTGGTGGGGTGCGTATGACAAGACGGGAAGCAAGGGAGCAGGCATTCTGCCTGCTGTTTGAACAGGCAGCAGGCGGGGAGAGCATGAACGACATCCTCCACGCCGCCACAGAGGCCCGGGATCTGATTCCCGATCCCTTTGCGGAGGAGGTGGCCCTGGGGGCGGAGCGCCAGGGGGAAAAGATTGACAAGGTGATTAGCGAAAACATCCGGGGCTGGAGCCTGCGCAGGCTCTCCAAGGTGACCCTGGCGCTGCTGCGGCTTTCGGTATACGAGCTGCTGTTTGCCCAGGACATCCCTGCCAGCGTATCCATTAACGAGGCGGTGGAGCTGGCAAAAACCTACGGCGGGAAAGATGACGCGCCCTATATCAACGGGGTGCTGGCCTCTGTTGCGCGCCAGCACAGAAAGGAAGATCCCCCTGGCCCCCGGAAAGAGCCGCAAGGGGAAGCGGAAAAGTAGAGCAAAAAGCTGTGCCGGCTTATTGGCATGGCTTCCAAAAAGGAAAGGAGGAGGCTGGTGCGCTGCTTAGGGATAGATACAAGCAATTATACCACCTCCGCCGCTGTTTTTGCGGGGGAGGTGCTGGAAAACCGCCGCATGCTGCTGCCGGTGAAGCCCGGGGAAAAGGGCCTGCGGCAAAGCGATGCGGTGTTTCACCATGTGCGGCAGCTTCCTCAGGTGCTGGCCCCCATCCTGGAGAAGGGGGAGGCTATGGACGCGGTGGGGGTTTCCGTATCCCCCCGCAGTGCGGAAGGCTCTTATATGCCCTGCTTTTTAGTGGGAAAGGGCTTTGCCCAGGCTTTAGCTGGGGCCTGGTGCGTGCCTATAGAATATTTTTCCCACCAGCAGGGGCATATTGCGGCGGCGCTCTATTCGGCGGGAAAGCTTGACCTGCTTACAAAGCCGTTTTTGGCTTTCCACGTCTCCGGGGGCACCACAGAGGCCCTCCTGGTGGCCCCTGACAGGGACGGAATGCCAAAAGCGGTTTTAGCCGCCCAGTCCCTTGACCTCAAGGCCGGGCAGGCAGTGGATAGGGTAGGCGTTATGCTGGGGCTTCCCTTCCCCTGTGGGCCGGAGCTGGAAAAGCTGGCTCTCAGATGGACGGACAAGGTATCTGTGCGCCCTGCCATGAAGGGGGCGGACTGCTCCCTTTCCGGGATAGAGAACAAATGCGCTGCCATGGTGCGGGAGGGCCGGGAGCCGGCGGAGACAGCCCGGTTCTGTATAGAATCCATTGGGGCGGCTTTAGACAAAATGTGCGAAGCCCTATTGGGGGAGCATGGCCCCCTCCCTGTGCTGTTCGCAGGGGGCGTGTGTTCTAACAGCATTTTACGGGACAGGCTTTCCAAAAAATACGGGGCATGGTTTGCCGCGCCGGAGTTTTCTTCAGATAATGGGGCAGGGGCGGCCATACTGGCCTATAAAAAGAGGGCAGATTTATGAGCGGCGTGCTGACAGTTTCCCAGGTGAATTTCTTCCTTAAATCCCTCATAGAAGGAGACGGGCGGCTTTCCGATATCCTTGTCAGCGGGGAAATCTCCAATTTTACTGACCACTATAAATCGGGGCACCTGTATTTTTCCTTAAAGGACGAAAAGTCTGTAATAAAGGCTGTGATGTTTGCAGGGGCGGCCCGGCGGCTGCGCTTCCGGCCCCAAAACGGCATGAAGGTGATTGTCCGGGGCAGGGTGTCGGTGTATGAGCCAAGCGGGCAGTACCAGCTTTATGGGGAGGACATGCAGCCCGATGGCATGGGGGCCTTAAGCCTTGCCTATGAGCAGCTAAAGGAGCGCCTGGCTGCACAGGGGCTGTTTGACAGGGAGCATAAGCAGCCCCTACCTGCCTATCCGGGGAGAATCGGGGTGGTCACCTCTCCCAGCGGCGCGGCGGTGCGGGATATTTTGCAGGTAACTGCCCGGCGGTGGCCTTTGGCGGAGATTGTATTTTGCCCGGTGCTGGTGCAGGGGGAGGGTGCTCCCGTCCAGTTAAGAGTTGCCATAGAGGCATTAAATCGGGCGCGGGCCTGCGATGTTATCATCATAGGCCGGGGCGGCGGCTCTTTGGAGGATTTGTGGGCCTTTAACGATGAGGCACTGGCCCGGGCCGTTTATGCCTCCGCCATCCCGGTGGTGTCTGCCGTAGGCCATGAGACAGATTTTACCATCTGCGATTTTGCCGCCGACCTGCGTGCCCCCACCCCTAGCGCGGCGGCAGAGCTGTGTACCCCGGACTGCCTGGAGGAGATGGAACGGGTGAGGGCTTTCCACCGGTATTTCCTGGAGGAATCGAAAAGCTTTGTGGATTCCCTGCGGCAAAGCGTGGACATCCTCACGAGGGATTCCCCCCTGCAAAGCCCCGCAGCCTATGTGCAGGCCTGCCGGGAAAGGCTTGCGGGGCTTACAAAGGCCCTGGCAGGGATGCAGCAAAGGCGGCTGGACAAAAGCAGGGGAGAGCTTTTCGCCCTTGCCGGCAGGCTGGACGCTTTAAGCCCCCTGCGGGTGCTGTCCCGGGGATATGTCCTGGTGCGGGATGAAAAGGGGCAGGCTGTAACAGATGTAGGCACCTTGCGTCCCGGCCAGCAGGTGGCAATCCGGGGGGCAGAGGCCTCTGCCCTGGCGGAAATCCTTAAAGTGGACGCAGTGTGAAAAAACGAAAAAAGGAACGATACCGGGCGCAAAGCGCTGCTTTTTCATGGCTTTTTGTGCGTATCCTGTATCGCGCGGCGATTAAAATCCCCAAAAGCTGGGAATGATGCTGTGTGAAAACGCAGAGGAAGGGAGTGGTTTTGGTTGGCGGGAAAGGCAAAGCTGAAGTTTGAAGAAGCCATGATGCGGCTTCAGGAAATTGTTAAAAGGCTTGAAAGCGGAGAGGAATCTCTGGAGGGGGCCATGAAGCTTTTTGAAGAAGGGGCAAAGCTTTCCGCACAGTGCTATGAAGCGCTGGACAAGGCGGAGCAGAAGGTGTCCCAGCTTGCGAAACTGGAGGGCGAAGCGGATGGCTGATAAAATGGAACTGTACCGGGAGCAGATTGAAAAGGCCCTGACCCAGGCCATCCCGGCCCCGGCGGAAGGAGACGGCAGGAGCCTTGTGCGGGAGGCCATGGCCTACAGCCTTTTGTGCGGCGGCAAGCGGGTGCGGCCTGTGCTCACCCTGGCTTTTTGCGAGCTGTGCGGGGGAGAGCCTTCCATGGCCCTGCCCTTTGCCTGCGCTGTGGAGATGGTTCACACCTATTCCCTGATTCATGACGACATGCCCTGCATGGACGACGACGCCATGCGTCGGGGCAGGCCCGCCAACCACAAGGCTTATGGGGAGGCCATGGCCCTGCTGGCAGGAGACGGCCTTTTAACCCTGGCTTTTGAAACAGCCCTTTCCTTTGCCGGGGATGCAAAGGCGGCGCTGGAGGGGGCGCGGCTTCTTGCCAGGCGGGCGGGACATGAAGGCATGGTGGGAGGACAGTGCATTGACCTGCAGTCTGAGGGCAGGGAGATGACAGTGCCCCTCCTGCAGGCCATGGATGACGGGAAAACTGTGGCGCTGATTGACGCTGCCTGCGGCATGGGCTGCATTGCCGCAGGGGCGGGAGAGGAGGCCCTGCAGGCTGCCAGGCGGTATGCTTATGGCCTGGGCATGGCCTTCCAGCTTCGGGACGATATTTTAGACGTGGAGGGTAGCGCGGACAAGCTGGGAAAGGATACAGGCATGGACGCTGCCCGCAGCAAGCAGAATTACGTCTCCCTCTTGGGGGTGGAGGAGGCCAAGCGCCTGGTGAACGAGTACACCCGGGAAGCGGTGGAAGCCCTGAAGGCTTTCCCTGGGGAGAAGGGTTTCCTGGAAAGCCTTGCCCTGTCCCTTGCCGCCAGGGAAAATTGACACGCCGCCTTTCCTATGCCGTACCTTTAGAATGGGAGGGGGCGGCTGTGAAGGAGTTTGCCAAGAAGGCCTTGGGGTTTTCCACCCATGTGCTGGCCCAGCAGAAGCGCGCCGCCGGGGGCATCCTCTTAAACGGCGAGCCTGTTTTCACCACCGCCCTGCTGAAAGCAGGAGACATGCTGTCCTTTTGCCTGCCCCTTCCAGAGGGGACGTACCCTCCTGAGAAGCTTCCTTTCTCTGTCCTCTTTGAAACGGAGGATTTCCTGGTGGTTCATAAGCCTGCCGGAATGCCGGTGCATCCTTCCCCGGGGCATGACAGGGACAGCCTTTTAAACGGCGCGGCCTATTATTATCAGGACAAAGGCGCTCTGTGCCCGCTGCTCTGCCCTCTATACCGGCTGGACAGAGACACCAGCGGCACCATCGCCCTGGGGAAACACACCCTGGCTGTGTCTGGGACAGCGCTGGAAAAAACGTATTTTGCCCTGTGCCAGGGAACCCTTTCCGGGCGGGGCACCATAGACGTGCCCATTGGGCTGGAAGAGGGGAGCAAAATCAAGCGCCAGTGCGGCAGCGGCCAGCGGGCGGTTACCCACTGGGAGGCCCTGGAAGGCGGGGGAGGCCACACCCTGCTGGCTGTGCGGCTGAAAACCGGGCGCACCCATCAGATCCGGGCGCATTTTTCCTATATGGGGTATCCATTGGCAGGGGACGATCTCTATGGCGGCAGCCATGCCCTGATAGGCCGGCAGGCGCTGCACTGCGGGGTTCTGCACATGAAAAGCGCAGCCCTTGATATGGACAGAACCTTTGCCGCAGGGTTCCCGCCAGACATGAAAGAAGCTTTTCCCTGGCTGCCAGAGGTGGGAGACATTATGAAATCAGAAAAGGGGCGATGCAAATGCCAGCCAGCCTGACCCATTATACTTTTGCGAAAACCGTCTTGGAAGGCCTGCCGGAAGCCGGCGGGCTTGTGGAGCCTGCCTATTTCTGGGGTGCCCAAGGCCCGGATTTTCTCTTCTGCCACCATTACCTGCGCTTTGTAGGGATTGGGAAGGAAAAGGAGGGGTTAAAGGAATATGGGAACCTGCTGCACAGCACCCGGCCTTCCCTGACCCTGTCCGCTATGCGGAACTTTCTGGAAAAACACCCGGAGCCAGCCTATGCTTCTTATGTCCAGGGGTTTTTGTGCCACTACGCCCTGGATTCCACCGCCCATCCCTATGTAAACGCCCTGGCAGGGGAGCTGGCTGCCCAGCGCCCCCATGAAACGCCTTCTTCCATGCATGGGGAAATAGAGTCGGCACTGGATGCCATTGTCCTGCGGCGGGAGACGGGGAAGTTGCCCTCAGAGGTAAAGCTTAAAAACCTGTTCCCTAAAAACGAGGGAATACAGCGGCGCATTGCCAAGCTGTACCATGCAGTGCTGCTGGATGTATACAACCAGGAGATTCCGGAGGAGGAGCTGCTGCAGGCCACCCGGGACACCCGGTTCGTCTTTGCCGCCATTACCGACCGCACAGGCCTGAAGCACCGCCTTTTCAACCTGCTGGAGCAGGGCAGGCCCCATGTGATAACCTCCCATATCGTGCCCCTTACCGAAGGGAATGAGGTGGATTACGCCAACGTGCAGGAAAGCCCTTGGGGCGGGGAAGGCCGCACAGAAAGCTTTTTCGCCCTGTACGAGCAGGCTGTACAGCTTGCCCGGCGGCTGATACAGGATTTCCCGTCCTGCGATCTTGCCGCCATAACCGGGGAAAAGCCCTTCGGATAAACAGGATGCTGAAAAAACGCCAAAGAGAAAGGAATCCGCTATTTATGATAAAGAAAACCTTCTTGTGCCTTTTATGCCTCTGCCTTGTGCTGTCTGGCTGCGGGGACGGCTCTGCCCCTGCCTCTTCTTCTGGTGAGGCGGCCCTGTCCTCTGCCATGCCGGAACCGGAAAGCAGTTCCCAGGCCCCTGCTGTGTCCGGGATGGAGAGTGCCCCGGATGTTTCTGGCGTGTATGAATACCGGGGAGATGGCAAAGAGCAGTATGTCATACCGGAGTTTTCCAGAAGGGGAGAGGACGGCGCCCTGTTAAGCCCGGGCATATTCCGGGATTCTTTGGGCGGGGAATTCCCGGACATGCCGGAGAACCCCCGCACTGTCTCCCTGTACGGATCCTATGCGGAGGCCTGGCTGCTTGCCGGCGGGGAGCTTGCCGGCGTGACAAAGGACGCTTTGGAGGAGCGGGACCTGGGGCTTCCTGCGGATATCCCTGTGGTGGGCACCGTAAAGGAGCCAAACGCCGAGGCCATCATCGCCCTGGAGCCGGAGCTGGTGCTTTTGAACCCGGACATTGCCGGGCAGATGGATATCCGGGATGTGCTGGAAAACGCGGGGATTTCCTGTGCCTGCTTCCGGGTGGATACCTTTGAGGATTACAGTTCCATGATGTTCCAGTTCTGGGGCCTTACCGGGCGGGAGGATCTGTATAAACAGAACGTGGAGGACGTGGGGGAGGAGATTCAAGCCGCGAAGATGACGGCCGCTTTGAGCAGCAACCTGCCCAGCGTGTTGCTGATGCGGGCCTTTTCCACAGGCATTAAAGCCAAAACTGACGATGAGCTGGCAGGTTCTATTCTAAAGGATTTGAACGCCCACAATATTGCGGACGATCACCCTTCCATGCTGGAGGATTTGAGCCTGGAGGAGGTTATCGGGGTAGATCCGGACTTTATCTTTGTCACCACCATGGGAAACGAGGAAAAGGCCCTGCAGTATCTTGACTCCCTCATAGAGAAGAACCCTGCCTGGCAGGAGCTTACCGCTGTGAAGGAGGGCCGCTATATTGTGCTGCCCAAGGATTTATTCCACTATAAGCCCAATAACCGCTGGGGGGAAAGCTATGAATACTTGGGGAAAATCCTTTATCCGGCCCTTTTTGAAGGGAAGTGGCAGCGCAAAGCTGCCGATGAAGGCCAGGGACAGCAGGAAACTGCTGTTGCTTCTGTTGCTGGTGATTCTTAGCGCCCTGCTGGGGGCCGGGGCAGGGGCCTCCTTCATTGACGTGCCCTCTGCCTTAGGGGAAATCCTCTCCGGCAGGGCGGAAAGCCCGGATGCCCGCATCCTGCTGTATGTGCGCCTGCCCCGGGTGTGCGCCAGCCTCCTTGCAGGCTCCGCCCTGGCGGTGGCGGGGCTTTTAATCCAGGCAGTGCTTTCAAACCCGCTGGCTTCACCCAATGTTATCGGGGTAAACGCCGGGGCGGGCTTTTTCGCTTTTCTGTTTATGGCGGCTTTGCCCGGCAGCACAGGGGCCTGTGCCCTGGGGGCCTTCCTGGGCGCCCTTGCCGCCACCCTTATTGTATATGCTGTGGCCGCTGCCGCCGGGGCGGGGAAGCTGACTATTATCCTGGCGGGAGTAGCGGTCAGCAGTATTTTCACGGCGGGCTTAAACGCTGTGAAAACCTTTTCCCCGGAAACCCTGTATAACGGCAGCACCTTTCTCATCGGCGGCTTTTCCGGGGTGTCTATGGCGGACATCACCCCCGCCTGGGTGTGTATCCTGCTGGCTCTTTTAGGGTGTATGCTCCTGCCCCGGCAGCTTGACGTGCTCTGCCTGGGGGAGGAGACGGCCCGCAGCTTGGGCCAGCCGGTGGGCCTCATACGTTTTGCCGCCATCATCCTCTCCTGCGTGCTGGCAGGCTGTGCCGTCAGCTTTTCCGGGCTTATCGGCTTTGTGGGGCTGATTGTGCCCCATATCACCCGCAGGCTTTTCGGGCAGTCCCACCGCTGGCTGCTGCCCGGGGCCTGCCTTTTGGGCGCGTGCTTGGTCACTTTCAGCGACCTTCTCAGCCGCCTGCTGTTTTCCCCTTATGAAATCCCGGTAGGCATCCTTTTATCCCTTACAGGCGGGCCTTTCTTCCTGTTTTTGATTTTGCGCAGGCGGCGGCGCTGAAGCCCTTTTGAGAACCGGGAGGAAAATAAAGAGAGAGGAGGGATGGCTGTGGTTTCGTTTTCCCAGGTAAGCGCCGGCCATGGGAGCCGGGCGGTTTTGGAGAGCGTCAGCTTCACAGCTCCAAAGGGCAGGATAACCGCCCTTATCGGGCCGAACGGCTGCGGGAAAACCACCCTGCTGAAAACGGCCTGCGGCCTGATCCCTCCTTTGAAGGGGGAAATAGCCATAGATGGCAGGATGAGGAAGGCAGCAGGCCGCAAGGAGTGGGCAAGGCTTTGCGCCCTGCTGCCCCAAATGCGGGAAGCGCCTGCCCTGACAGTGGAAGCGCTGGTGTCCCATGGGCGGTATCCCCATCTTTCCTTTGGGCGCGATTTGACGGCAGCGGACAAGGAAGCGGTTTTTCAGGCCATGGAGGAAGCAGGCGTGCTTTCCCTGCGGGAAAGGGAGGTGCCAAAGCTTTCCGGCGGGGAGCGCCAGCGCGTTTACTTTGCCATGGCCCTGGCCCAAAGCCCGGGGGTGTTCTTCCTGGACGAGCCTACCACCTATCTGGATATCGGGCAAAAATACGAGATGCTGGAGCTTATCCGGAGCCTGCGGGAGCGGGGGAAAACCGTGGTGATGGTACTGCACGATCTGTCCCTTGCCTTTTCCTACAGCGATTTTATAGCTGTGCTGGGCCAGGGGAAACTTTTGGCCTTTGGGAAAAGCCGGGAGGTTTTCCAAAGCGGCGTGCCGGAGCAGGCTTTTGGCGTGCGGGGGGAACGGGTGCTGGTAAACGGCAGGGAGGAGTTCCTCTTTGTGCGGCCTTGACCCTGGGGCCGCAGGCAGGTATAATAGAGGAAGATACTGGTGAAAATTCGGAAGAAAGGAACGATACCGGATATACTAGCTTGCTTTTCTGCGGCTTTTTATGTGTGTCCCGTATCGCATGGCGATTACTATGCGGGTAGTGCATCTGATAGGCGGAGGCGACACAGGCGGCGCCAAAACCCATGTGCTGGGGCTTTTATGTAAGCTGAAGGAGCATGTGGACGCAGAGCTGGTATGCTTTCGCCGGGGAGAGTTTTCAGAGGACGCGGAAAAGCTGGGCATCCCGGTTCACATTATTGATACGGGGAACCCCTTTTCTGATTTGCCTCACCTGAAAAAGCTGTTGCGCCCAGGAGAGGTGGACGCCCTGCACTGTCATGGGGCCAGGGGCAACCTGATGGGTGTGATGATGAAGAGGTATCTGCAGGTGCCGGTTATCACCACCGTACACAGCGATTACCGTCTGGATTACCTGGGCCGCCCCGGGGCGCGGCTGGTGTATGGCACCACCAATACAGTCTGCCTGCGGCAGGTGGATTATTACATCTGCGTGGCAGGGCCTGTTACCGAGGCCATGATAGAGCGGAACTTCCCTGCGGAGCGGATTTACACCATCTATAACGGCATAGATTTCAGCGCCCCTAAAAACTGTGTGCCCCCAAAGGAATTTCTGCGCTCTTTAGGCCTTGAGGTGCAGGAGGGGGACGTGGTGGTGGGCATTGTGGCCCGGATGACTGCCGTTAAGGATCATTCCACCTTGCTGCGGGCTTTGCAGGTTGCCGCCCAAAAATGCCCCAACCTGAAGCTGGTGTGCGCAGGGGATGGGGAAGATGAGAAAAAGCTGCGGGAGCTTTCCAAGTCGCTGGGGATTGAAAACCGGGTGTGCTTTGCGGGCTGGGTGAAGGATATGGATTCCTTCTACAATGCTGTGGACATCAACCTCTTGTCCTCCCTTTCCGAGGGCTTCCCCTATGCCCTGGCGGAGGGCACCCGCTTCCATCTGCCCACCTTGTCCACCCGGGTGGGAGGGGTGCCGGTTTTGATAGATCATGAAGAAAATGGCCTTTTGTTCGAGCCGGAAGACTATCAGCAGCTTGCGGCATACCTTATTCAGCTCTATGAGGATCCGGCTTTGCGCCGGGAGCTGGGGGAGAAGCTTTTCGAGAAGGCCCAAAGGGAGTTTTCCCTGGAGCACATGGTAGAATACCAGTTGGAAATCTACAAGGACGTGCTGCGCCGCCACGCCCGGCGGAAGGCCCGGGGCAGGCGGGACGGAGCCATTATCTGCGGGGCATACGGCCATGGCAACGCCGGGGACGACGCCATTTTAAAGTCGGTGATACAGGCGGTGCAGGGCCTTGACAAGGACATGCCCATTACCGTGCTGGCAAAAAACACCGGGAGCATTAAACGCCGCTACCGGGTGAATGCCCTTTACACCTTCCATTTCTTAAAAATGCTGTGGGCCATGGGGAAATCGAAGCTGTATATTAACGGCGGCGGCACCCTCATCCAGAACGCCACCAGCCAGCGCAGCCTGTGGTATTACCTGTTCACCCTCTGGGCCGCCAAACGGCTGGGGAACAAGGTGGATATGTATGGCTGCGGCATCGGGCCGGTCACTGGGAAGATGAACGTGTGGCTGGTGCGCCACGTGCTCAACAGTTCGGTGGACACCATCACCCTGCGGGAGGAGGACTCGGTGCGGGAGTTGAAGGGCTTTGGGGTGACAAGGCCGGAAATCCAGCTCAGCTCTGACCCGGCTTTGGTGCTGCCTCCTGCCGGGGAGCAGAAGGCGGCTGCCTGCCTTGCGGCCAGCGGCCTTTCGACAGAGGGAAACTATATCTGCTTTATGCTGCGCTCCTGGGCGGGTTTCACAGAAAAGGCCGGCGTGTTCGCCGCCTGCGCCCAATACGCCTATGACGCCTATGGCCTGACCCCTGTGTTCCTTGCCCTGAACCCGGCGCCGGATACCCTTGCCGCCGGGAAAGTCTGCCGGGGCCTTGCCTGCCCCCATCATATTCTGGACAGCGCGGACAGCCCGGAGCTGATTATTTCTGTATTATCCCACATGCGGCTGGTGGTGTCCATGCGGCTGCATGGCCTTATCTTTTCTTCCCTCAGCGGCATTCCCATGGTGGGGGTTTCCTATGATCCCAAAATCGGCTCTTTCCTGCGGTATCTGGGCTATGGTTCCTGCATTGAGCTGGGAGAGGTGACAGTGGAAAACCTGAAAGCCGCTATGGACAGGGAAATCCGCTGCGAGCCAAGGGATCCAAAACTTCTGGAATGTACGGAAAAGCTTATCCAGGTGCAGCAGGAAAATGTGGAGGCACTGCGGCGGCTGCTGGAGCAGTAAGAACCTGTATTCACAACCTGCAACTACCATCTGAGCGGCCTTTTTGAAGCCACTCTGTGTTAAATTTTCTTGCAAGGCGACAGCCTTGCTGCGGAAATTTGCCTTGACTGGCTCCAAAAATTCCCGCTCATCTGGCAATTTCGATTATGAATACAGGTTCTAAAATATATCCTGTGCCCCCGCCCTTTGGGACGGGGGATGTTTATGCAGGGGGACGCGGAAAATATGCCCGGCGCAGGGCTTTACTTCCTGCGCCGGGTAGTGTATAATCGGGTGGAATGGATTTTGGGAGGAGGAGAAAACACATGGCGGTTTTTACAAAGGACAAGTCCTTTTATAAAACCCTGATTACCTTGGCAATCCCCATATCGCTGCAGAACCTTATCACCTTTGCGGTAAACTTTGCGGACAACCTGATGATAGGCTCCCTGGGGGACAACGCCGTTTCAGGGGTGTATGTGGGCAACCAGATGCAGACTGTGGTGCAGATGTTTATTGGAGGCGTGGAGGGGGCCATCCTTATTCTTGCCGCCCAGTATTGGGGGAAAAAAGACACAGGCAGCATCCGGAAGGTGGTGTCCATCGGGGTGAAGTTTGCCCTGGGGGTGGGCATCGCGGCATCCCTTATTGCGGTGCTGTTTCCTTCAGTGGTAATCGGCCTGTTCACACAGGAGGCTGGGGTCATCCAGGAAGGGGCGGTCTATTTACAGATTGTAGGCTTTACATACCTGTTCTTCTGTATTTCCCAGGTGATGATCGCCTCCATGCGCAGTGTGGAGACGGCGAAAATCGGGCTGTATATCTCCATTATAGCCCTGGTGGTAAACGTGTCTTTAAACTATATCTTGATTTTCGGCAAGCTGGGCTTCCCCGCCATGGGGGTGCGGGGCGCGGCAGTTGCCACGCTGATTTCCCGCGTCCTGGAAATGTGCGTCAGCGCTGGGTATGTGTTCTTTGTGGATAAGAAGCTGCGGCTGGGGTTCCGGGATCTGCTCCGCACAGACAGGCAGCTATTAAAGGATTTTGTGCGCTATGGCCTGCCCATTATCGGCGGGCAGGTGGTATGGTCTGTCAATATGCTGGCAAACACCAAGATACTGGGGTGCTACACTGCCGGCGTGATGGCGGCCGCCAGCATCACCGGCATGCTCCACAACCTGATTTACGTGTGGATGAACGGCCTTTCCTCCGCTGTGGGCATCATCACAGGAAAAACTGTGGGCGCGGGGCTGTATGAGAAGATGAAAGAATACGCCAAAACCGTACAGATGATTTTCCTGGGGGTGGGGCTTATCTCTGGGGCGCTGGTGCTCCTGTTCCGGGACGGCTTCATCGGCCTATACGATGTGAGCGCCGAGGCCCAGGCTTATTCATACCAGTTTATCAATGTAATTGCCGTTACCATCATCGGCACCTGCTATCAGGCTGCCTGTCTGTTCGGCCTGGTGAAGTCCGGCGGGGATATCTCTTTTGTGTTTAAAAACGACACCATCTTTGTGTTCCTGGTGGTAATCCCCTCCGCCCTTATCGCCATGTGGATGGGGTCCGCGCCCTGGGTGGTGTTTGCCTGCCTGAAGTGTGATCAGATTTTGAAGTGCTTTGTGGCGGTGGTGAAGATAAACCGGTATAATTGGATGAAAAACCTGACGAGAGACAACAATAAAAAGGAAGAGCTGGCTGATGGAAGGGAATAGGAAGAATACACGGCGCTATGCGCTGCTGCTGGTGCTGGCAGCTTTTATTTGGGGAACGGCCTTTGTGGCCCAGAGCATGGGCATGGATTATATCGGGCCTTGCACCTTTAACGCCACCCGCAGCTTTATCGGAAGCGTGGCGCTGCTGCCGGTAATCTGGTTTTTCTCCCGGCGGCAGGGCAGGGGAGCGGAGAAAAGCGGGGAAAAGAAGTTCTGGCTTTTGGATAAGGCGCTGCTCATAGGAGGCGCGGCTTGCGGCGTCATGCTTTCCGGGGGAAGCCTTTTGCAGCAGATGGGCCTGACCTCCACTTCTGCCGGAAAAGCGGGCTTCCTCACGTCCCTGTATATTGTCATCGTGCCTGTGCTGGGTGTGTTTCTGGGAAAACGGGCAGGCTTTAAGGTGTGGATCGGGGTGGTGCTGGCCCTTGCCGGCGCTTACCTTCTCAGCGGTGCCGCCACAGGCGAGGGCTTTTCCATCGCTCCGGGAGATTTGCTGGTGCTCATCAGCGCCCTGTTTTTCTCCCTGCACATTCTAGTTATCGACCATTTCTCCCCCCGGGTGGACGGCATCATGCTTTCCTGCGTGCAGTTTTTTGTGGCAGGGGCGGTGTCCCTGGTGTTCGCCCTGATTTTTGAAAAGCCCGCCTTGGGAGATTTGCTCCCTGCCTGGGGGCCTCTGCTGTATACAGGGGTGCTTTCCAGCGGGGTGGCATACACGCTGCAAATTGTGGGGCAGCAGAATGTGCCCCCCACAGTAGCCTCCCTGCTGATGAGCCTGGAATCAGTATTTGCGGCGGTATCCGGCTGGATGGTGCTGGGCCAGCCCCTTTCCCTGCGGGAACTTATGGGGTGCGCCTTGGTGTTTGGGGCCGTGGTGCTGGCACAACTGCCGGACAAGAGAACAGCAAAAGAAGCAGAAACATAAAAACCCATACATATATGGGAAAGGAAGGTTATTTTATGCGGATAATCCATACAGACAGCTATGAGGAAATGAGCGCCCTTGCCGCAGGACTGTTGGGGGCACAGGTGCTGTTAAAGCCGGACTGCGTGCTGGGGCTTGCCACGGGAAGCTCTCCCATCGGCACGTATGAAAAGCTGGCAGCGGAATATGAAAAGGGCCTGCTGGATTTCTCCCAGGTGCGCACTGTAAACCTGGACGAATACTGCGGGCTGGGGCCGGAGCACCCGCAAAGCTACCGGTATTTTATGAATACCCATCTTTTTCAAAAGGTCAATATAAAGCCGGAAAACACGTTCCTGCCGGACGGCTGCGCCGCTGACCTGGAGGCTGAATGCCGCCGCTATGAAGAACTGGCAGCCGGTATGCAGGTAGACATGCAGCTTTTGGGCATTGGGCACAACGGGCACATCGGGTTTAACGAGCCGCAGGAGGACTTCCCCTGCCAGGTGCATCCTGTCCAGCTTGCCAAAAGCACCATAGAAGCCAATTCCCGGCTTTTTGACAGGATAGAGGACGTACCCACCCAGGCGGTGACAATGGGTATTGGCACCATTATGAAGGCGAAAAAAATCCTGCTCATTGCAGGGCCTGACAAGGCGGAAATTATACAGAAGGCGCTGTTTGGCATGATAACGCCCCAGGTGCCTGCCTCGGTTCTGCAGCTTCATCCGGATGTAACCGTGATAACCAGTCGGAAATAGAAAAGCCGGCAGATTCTAAACGGGGAGGAGGGTGCCTATGCAAAGCCCCAGAAGGGTGCTGTGGGAGACAGGCTTTCTGGTGTTCTGCCTGTTTTTAGGAGTAGCGCTGCCTGCCCTGGTGCGTATGCGGACAGGGTGGGAGCCTGTGGTGCTGCCCATGCAGCTCTGCGTGCTTTTTTGCGGACTGCTATGCGGCCCGGCTTACGGGCTGTCCTGCGGCGCGCTCTGCCCTGTTTTTTCCAATATGATTTTCGGGACACCGTCTCTTTCTGCCCTTCCAGTATCCCTGTGCCTTTGCGCCCTTTATGGCTTTCTGGCAGGGCTGCTGGTGTGCCTGCTGCGCAGCGGCTGGGGCTGGATAAATGTGTACGCCGCCCTTATTGGCACCATCCTGCTGGGGCGCGGGATAGAGGGAATTTTGAATGCGTTCCTCTTTAGGCCGGGAGCCTATTCCTGGTGGATCTGGGCACAGGAAAGCTTTGTAATTCCCTTGCCGGGCCTTATCATCCAGTTGGCTGTACTGCCTGTGGCAGTGCTGGCCTTGTGGAAACTGCACCCTGTTTTGGGTCCTTACGGGGAGTATTGAGGAATCACCTGGCAGGCGTAAAGAACTGTGCAGAATATGTAGAAGAAAAAAAGAGCTGCAAAGAAACCTAACTGTCACCCACTTGTTATTCAGTATGGTATACTGAATAACAAGTGGGTGATTTATTATGCCAAGAGGGGTTCCAAACAAAGAAAATACACCAGCCGCCACGAACCTGTGTGTTACCAAGTGACAGTCATTTCCAACTAGGGATTGTTTGAAAATAGAGAAAGTGCCGGATTTTTAAGACAAAACGAGGTGGTTTTCAAGGCGGAAACCGCAAGACAGGCTGTCGCCTGTCGAGGATTTCCAACACAGGAAACGCCTGTTTTGGACAAAAAGACGGTGTTTGCGATTTTTCAAACAAGCCCTATTCTGTTTGACTTTTATATCATCAAGTTCCTAGTCCTTGATACATCCAAAAGGAATCCTGCACAAAAATCTTGCAATCAATCCCCTGGCATGATAAAATATTTCTAAAAAGAAAAAGATGGGAGGGCAGGGCGTGAATATTTTGACGGTGGATGTAGGTACCTCCAGTATGCGGGGAATCGTGTTCACCCAGGAGGGGCAGGCGCTTTTTTCCGGGCAGAAGGCCTATCAGCCTTTATACTTGCAAAACGGCTGGGTAGAGCAGCCTCCGGCAGACTGGGAATCCGCCCTTTTCGCGCTGCTGTCCCAGGCAGCGGAGGCGGCTGGGGCAGGCGGCTGGGGCCTTGACGCCATTGCCCTCACCTCCCAGCGTTCCTCTGTTATTCCGGTGGATAAGGACATGCGTCCCTTGTGCAATGCCATCATGTGGCAGGACAAGCGGGTAGAGCCTCTGTGCCGGGAACTGGAGAGGGAAAATAACTGGGTGTTTACACGCTGTGGTTCCCGGGTTAACCCGGTGTTTTCCGGCACGAAAATGGCTTGGCTGCGGCGGGAGCGCCCAGATATCTATAAAAAGGCCTATAAGCTTCTGGCAGTGCCCGATTACCTGCTCTGGCTGCTTACCGGGCGGCTTGCCACAGACCATACATACGGCAGCCGTTCCCTATTGATGAACCTGCGCACCCGCCAATGGGACAGGGATTTGCTGGCCCTTTTCGGGGTGGGAGAGGAAAAGCTGTGCCCCCTTATAGAGCCTGGATCTGTCTGCGGTGTCCTGGCAAAAGCGGCTGCCGCCCGAACCGGGCTTTCCCAGGGCCTGCCTGTTGTTACGGCCGGGGGCGACCAGCAGTGCGGGGCCATTGGCCAGGGGGTGGTAAAGGCTGGGGCTGTTTCCATCACAGCGGGCACCGGGGGATACCTTATCGCCGGGGCGGAAAAAATTCCGGAAAGCCTCCGGGACGATGTGCTGTGCAACTGCGCCTCTATCCCCGGGCAATATATTTTAGAATCCAGCGTCCTCACCTGCTGTTCGGCTTTTGACTGGTTCCGCCGGGAGTTTTATGGCCCGGATGCCACCCCCGCCCAACTGGATAAGGAAGCGGAGGAGTCCCCTGCAGGGGCGGGGGGATGTATCTGCCTGCCCTATTTCCAGGGCCGCTCCACCCCAGACTGGAACACAGCCGCCACCGCTCTGTTCCAGAACGTAACCCTCTCCACCCGGCGGCAGGATATGCTGCGGGCCTTGCTGGAAGGCATTGCCCTGGAGCTTGCCAGAGGTGTGGAGGTGATGGACAGCTATGCGCCCATAGGGGAAATCACCATCAATGGGGGCCTTACCAACAGCGGGCCTTTTAACCAGATGCTAAGCGATGCCTGCGGCCTGCCTCTCCTGCGCCGGGGCAGGGCAGACGCTACCGCCAGAGGGGCGCTGCTGGTGGCGGCTTGCGCTTTGGGAGCGTATGGCAGCGTAGGGGAAGCGTATGCCGCTGTCAGCCGGAATGATCTGGTACAGGCTTATACGCCCCGAAAGGAAAACAGAGAGGCCTACCGCCTGCTGCGGGAGCAGTCTGACAGGCTGTACCGCCTGCTGTGGCCCTCTGTTCAGTGAGGAGGAAAACATATGTACAGTATACGGAAAAACCCCATAGGCATATACGAAAAGGCCCTGCCCAACGCCTTTACCTGGGAGGAAAAGTTCCGGGCAGCGCGCCTTGCTGGCTTTGACTATATGGAAATCTCTGTGGACGAGTCTGACCAGCGGCTTAAACGGCTGGACTGGACGGACAGGGAAATCGAAGATTTACAAAGGCTTATGGCAAAAGAAGGGATAGTTTTCCCCACCATGTGCTTGAGTGGGCACAGGAAATACCCCTTTGGAAGCAAAAACCCGGAAACCCGCCAAAAGGCCATGGAGATTATGGAGAAGGCCATCCTGCTGGCGGTAAAGCTGGGGGTGCGGTGCATCCAGCTTGCGGCCTATGACGTGTATTACGAGCCTTCCGACGAGGAAACCGACGCTCTGTTTATCGAGGGCATGAGGAAAGCCTTGCGGATGGCGGCCCGGGCCGGGGTGGTGCTTGCCATGGAGATTATGGACACCCCCTATATGGGCACCATCACCAGGGCCATGGAATATCTGAAAAAAATCCCCTCGCCTTATTTTAAAATTTACCCGGACATCGGCAACCTGAGCAATTTCACAGAGGACGTGCCTGGAGAGCTGGCCCTGGGGCTGGGGGAGATTGTGGCCCTGCATGTCAAGGAAACAAAGCCCGGGGTGTTCCGGGACTTGGAATTCGGGGAAGGAACGGTGGATTTTGCAGGCATCTTCCAGGCCCTTCACAGTTTAGGCTACCAGGGCATGTTCCTCTTGGAGATGTGGGCGGACAATTCCCGCAGCCAGACTGTGGAGGAAGCGGCGGCCCATATCGCCAAAGCCAGAAGCTATGTGACAGAGAAAATGAAGCAGGGCGGCATGACCCTCTAAAAGGAGTGTGGCAAATGCAGAAAAAAGTTTTGGCAAAGCTTTCCAAATGCTATTCCGTGGCCCCCCTGCTGTATCAGGGCAGGCCCCACTTCCTGGTGGCGGCGGAAAAGCACGACAGGTGCATCCTCTTTGACAGGGAGGGCAGGGAGCAGGCCACCATATGGGAAGGCCCCGGCGGCGTGATGAGCATGGTGCAGGTGCCGGGAACGGACGGGCAGTTTTTGGCCACCCACGAGTTCTATTCCCCCAACGATTCCGCTAAGGCACGTATTGTGCTGGCCCAGCCGGAAGGGGAAGAGTGGTCTGTGCGCACCATAGCGGACTTGCCCTTTGTCCACAGGTTTGATATCCTGCAAAGGGGTGGCAGGCGGTATCTCATTGCATGCACCCTGAAATCCGCCCACGCCCATAAGGACGACTGGAGCAGCCCTGGCAAGGTGTATGCCGCAGAGCTGCCGGAAGATTTATCCCCCTATGGCCCGGAAAACCAGCTTCCTCTTGTCCCCATCAAAGAGGGTGTGCTGAAAAACCATGGCTACTGTCGGCTTTCGGAAACCGGAGGGGACGCGGCTTTGGTGTGCGGGGAAAACGGGGTTTTCCGCTTTACGCCGCCCAGCGGGTCGGGAGAGTCCTGGCAGGAGGAGCAGCTTCTCGAAACCCCTGCCAGCGATGCCCTGCTGATAGATTTGGACGGGGACGGCAAAAAAGAGCTTATCGTTATGTCCCCCTTCCATGGGGATACCCTGACTATCTACCGGCAGGAGGGCAAAGCCTGGGAAGCTGTGTATGAATACCCAGAGAAGCTTCTGTTCCTCCACGCCATATGGGGAGGTGTTCTTTCGGGAAAACCTACCGCTGTTATCGGGCACAGGCAAGGGGCCAGGCGGCTTTTAGCCTTTACCTTTGAGGACGGGGCTTACCGTTTCAAAACCCTGGACGAGGACTGCGGCCCTGCAAACGTCTACGGCTGCCGGATAGAGGGGCAGGACATCCTCATTGCCTGCAACCGGGAGACAGACGAGGTTGCCATGTACTATGATTTTTGAGGAGGCGCGTTATGGGATATATTTCGGACATACGGAAGCTTACAGGCCACAGCCCCATTATGATGACAGCCGCCATGTGCATCTTGTATGACAGGGAGAAGGGGCTTTTGCTGGAGAAGCGTTCCGATGACGGTACATGGTGTGTGCCCGGCGGGGGGCTGGAACTGGGGGAAACTTTAGAGCAGGCCCTCCGCCGGGAGGTGAGGGAAGAAACTTCCTTGGAGATAGCGGATCCTGTGCTCTTTGACGTGCAGGCAGGGGTGCATATGGTATACCCCAACGGGGATGAGGTATATTATACGGATGTGGTGTACATCGTGGAAAAATATACCGGGACGCCGGAGCCTGACAGGGAGAGCACGGAATTAAAGTGGTTTCCCCTTGACAGGCTGCCGGACAATATCATGCCCACGCAGATTGGGTACATAAAGAAATTTTTAGCGGAAGGATGAAACTATGCTGGAAGAGCTGAAAGAACGGGTATACAGGGCCAACATGCTGCTGCCTGCACATGGCCTTGTCACCTTCACCTGGGGGAATGTAAGCGAAATTGACCGGGAGACAGGGCTTTTCGCCATCAAGCCCAGCGGGGTGGACTATGACAAGCTGCGCACAGAGGACATGGTGCTGATGGACTTGCAGGGCCATAAGGTGGAAGGGGGCTATAACCCCTCCTCCGACACCGCCACCCACATCGAACTTTATAAAGCTTTCCCGAAAATCGGGGGGATTGTCCACACCCATTCAAGCTGGGCCACAAGCTGGGCCCAGGCGGGCCGGGGCATCCCCTGCTACGGCACCACTCACGCTGACTATATGTATGGGGAAATCCCCTGCGTGCGCAACCTGACAGAGGCGGAAATCCAGGAGGCCTATGAGAAAAACACAGGGCTTTCCATTGTGGAATACTTTGCCGGGAAGGATTATGAGGCCATGCCCGCTGTGCTGTGCAAAAACCATGGCCCCTTCACCTGGGGCAAGGACGGGGCAGAGGCTGTGCATAACGCTGTGGTGCTGGAGGAGGTTGCCAAAATGGCGGCCCGGGCGGAAAGGCTGTATCCTCAGATACAGCCTGCCCCCCAGGCCATGCAGGACAAGCACTATTACCGTAAGCATGGAGCCAATGCCTATTACGGACAGCCGGGGTAAACCTTGGATTTTTAGCGTGGAAGCGCGGGCAAAAAACTCTAAGCTTTTATTTGCCTTCAGTGCGCGAAAATGGGATTCTTAAGGGCCTGGGCCCTTAAGCAGAGGTGTCGGAGACGGAGTCTCTGACAAGAAAGGATGGTTTGGATGAGCAAAATTGACGAAATAAGCAGGGAAAGCTGGATTATGAGCACCTTCCCGGAATGGGGGACGTGGCTGAACGAGGAAATTGAGGAGACAAAGGTAGAGCAGGGCACAGTTGCCATGTGGTGGCTGGGCTGTACAGGCATCTGGTTTAAAACCCCTGGAGGCGCTAATGTTACGGTAGACCTGTGGTGCGGCAACGGCAAGCGCACCCATGGAAACGGCAAAATGGCCCCGGGACACCAGATGGCCAACATGTGCGGGGCCAGGGCTATGCAGCCCAACCTGCGGGCTGTGCCCTTTGTGCTGGATCCCTTTGCCGTAAAGCAGGTGGATGCTGTGCTGGCCACCCACTACCACCAGGATCACATGAGCGCCGAGTTTGCCGCCCATGTGATACAAAGCGGCATGACCACCACAGACGAAAGCGGTCGGGAAATCCCCGTACCGTTCATCGGCCCGGAAAAGAGCGTGGCCCTGTGGCAGAAATGGGGGGTGCCCGCAGAGCGCTGCATTACCGTAAAGCCTGGGGATACCATTAAAATCAAGGATATAGAGATTGTGGTGCTGGATTCCTTCGACCGCACCTGCCTTGTCACCACAGACGACACCACAGAAAACCGGGAAGAGCTTACCGGCATATGTCCCACAGACATGGACGAAAAAGCGGTAAACTACCTGCTGAAAACCCCCGGCGGCAACATTTACCACAGCGGCGATTCCCACTATTCCATCTATTTTGCCAAGCATGGCAAAGATTATGATGTGGACGTGGCCTTTGGATCTTATGGCGAGAACCCTGTAGGCATGGCGGACAAGATGACATCCTGCGACATCCTGCGCATGGCAGAGGCTCTGCGGTGCAAGGTGGTTATCCCCATCCATTATGACGTGTGGACAAACTTCATGGCAGACATCAATGAAATCCGGGTGCTGTACGACATGAAGAAAGACAGGTTGGATTATCAGTTCCATCCCTTCTTCTGGGAGGTGGGCGGCAAATATGTCTATCCTACAGACAAGGATAAACGGGCCTACCATCACCGCCGGGGCTTTGAGGACTGCTTTGAAGCGCCCCAGAACATCCCCTTCCGTTCCTGCCTGTAAAGAAATCCTGGACACAAGATACTTGAATAAGCATAAGGAAAGGGCCGCTGTAAAAAGCGGCCCTTTTGCAGGCTTGTAAAGCAGGATTAAAGCCTTATGAGAGAACCTGGGGCCCTTGCGGCGTGCTGGGCAGATCTCCCAGATTGTTGCTTTCATCCCCGTCCGGCAGGGAGCGGAGGTATTCGCTGCCATTGCGGCTGGCAATGGCCACGCCCCGAATGCCTCCTTGCTTGGCAAGCTGAACGCCCTCCCGCTTGGAGAGCACCTGGCCGTCTGAAAGCTCATAGCCGGATACCTTGCCGTCCTTGCGCACCAGCTTCACAATAGATTTTGCGTCCTTGTTAGGCACCGGGTTCATAATGTTGATGTTGGCGGGCAGATTGCCTATCCTGCCGTTTTTTTCCTGTTTCATGGCAAAACTTCCTTTCCGGATAGAAAAATGTAGTATAGGCCTATTTTTCCGCCGGCAGGATTCAAATATGCGGCGCCTTCTATTTTTCTGTCCGGATGAACGAAAACCTAGAGCTTGTCCCTAAGCTATGCCAGTTCATACCGCGCTGTCCTGGCAGATCCCCGGCGCAGGGCCTGCCCGCTTTTCACCAGTTCCCCCAAAGCGGCCTCCACAGTAGTAGGGCTTACATCTGGCAGCAGTTTACAGATTTCCCCTTTGGAAATGGGCACAGGACTGCCTGCTATTACAGCCTCCACCCGGGATTTTTTTGTCATTTTCCGGCCGGGCAGCAGGGCAAAGGCCTTTTCTGCCTGACAGCCGCACAGATAGAGCAGAGTGAGGAAAATCTCAATAAAGGGCCAATAATCTTGCCGCTGCTGTACCTGCCGGAGGGCATGTACATAAAAGGCCTCATAGCGGCATACCTGCTCCTCCCAAGAGACGGGAAGGATATATCCGGCCCGTTGGAGCAGAAGCCGGGTGAGCAGATAAGCCATCCGCCGCCCACCAGGGGAGAAGGGGCATATGCAGATAAAGTCTGCTATAAGGCAGGGAATAAGCAGCAGTGGGGGATAGGTTTTTTCTCCGTAAGCAGTAACTAGAGCCTGCTCCCACAGTTCCATGGCTTCGGGAATCTCTGGTGAAGGAACAGGGGAACAGCCAGGACTTTCCCGATACCGGCCTCCAGCACACCCCGGCGTCCGGGCCAGCAACAGAGTGTGCAGGCGCAGCAGATCCCGGCGGCATGGCTCCACAGCAGGATGGCCCATTTCCACCTCAAAGAGAGCGTCCCGGTAGTCTGCCATGTCCCGTTCTGCCTGGGTGATGGGCGGGGAATTGCGGGCGCAAATTTCAGCCGCGCGGCTCTCCATGTTCCCAGCCTGACAGGCAGACAGCAGGGAACGCACCCGCCCGGCGCTTTCCAGGGCGCTGTATATGGCAGGATAGCCCCGCTTTTGATCCAGCAGCCGGGCCTGCAGGCGGGAAGTTTCCCGCAGCAGCAGGGAAACACCCTGGGGAGGAGTATCCTGAAGAAAGGAATAGTCAAACATATGCAGATCTATCATGCTGCCAGCCGCCTTTCCTGAAAATGGAGGAGAAAATCGCTCTTTTACACTACATATAGTATACCTCCAGCAGTGGCAGAAAGCAAGGCCCGTCTGCACATATTTTGCAAAAGCCCTATAGCCAGGCGAAAAAAGATATGCAAAAGCGGCGCGAAAACCTCCGCGCCGCTTTTCTGTACAGATGTCACAAAACTAGGGCTTGTTTGAAAAATCGTACACACCGTCTTTTTGCCCCAAACGGGACGCATGTATGCACCTGCGGTTCTCTGTGTTGGAAATCCTCGAAATGCGACAGTATTTCTTGCGGTTTCCGCCTTGAAACCGCTCCCTTTGGAACAAAAATTCCGGTACTTCCTCTATTTTCAAACAAGCCCTAGAATGGATTTCCCTGGCCTTCCTCATCCAGCCCAAAGAAAGTCAGCGCTTTCTGAATGAACAAATCCCAGAAGCGCCACTCATGGGTAAAGCCCTCGCTCTCCTCAAAGGTGGCGGGCAGGCCGATCTTTTCTGCATATGCCTTGAATTCGCAGTATCTTTTCCAAATGAGCGTGTCCTCTGTGCCGCAGCAGAAGTAAAGCTTGGGCAGATTGCCCTCCGCCATCAGCTTGGGCAGGCGATCCCATACATTCACCACAGAGTTTTTATAAGCGTCTAACCCCCCAAAGGCAGCAACCACATTCTGCACACGTCTGTTAAAGGCAGACTGGTTGCCATCGTCGCCGCCGTCATACTTTGGCTCCTGCATCTGCTTTAAATCCACAGGGGCATTGGACAGGCTGGCAGCCCCGGCAAACTTTTCCGGATGCCCGGCAGCATACTGCATGGCCCCGCTGCCGCCCATGGAAAGCCCGGCGATGAAGTTATCTTCCCGCTTGGAGGAAGCTGGGAACCAGTTGTATATTAAAGGCATCAGTTCTTCAAAAAGATAGTCCCAGGCGTTGTATCCTGTGCAGAAGGTGGGCCAGTTTACATAGTTTGCGTTGTTCCCGCTGGGCATCACCACAATCAGATCTTTTTCGCAGGCATACAGCTCAATGTTGCTCTTGCGAATCCAGTCGGTATAATCTCCAAAGGTGCCGTGAAGCAGCCACAATACCTTGTATTTCGCGCCGCTGCCGTAAAACTGGGCCGGCGTTTTTTCCCGGGGCTTGTCCGGCAGGATAATGTTTACGTCTGTGTTGGTGGCGAGGAATTCGCTTTCAAAGTTTATATGCACCAGTGCCATATTCCCAAATACCCTCCTTATAATATATGCAGATTATTTGTGCGCCTTTAAACATGTGCAGATGCTTTTCCGGCCTATTCTCCAATGTGTCCGGAGCTAAGGCCTTCCACAGCGCCGCCTAAGGGCAGCCATTCCATACATTCCCCAATATGCTTGTCCCAGAAAACCCAGTCGTGGCCGCCGGGGCCTTCGTGCCAGGATACCTGGTAGCCCAGGGAGAGCAGCAAATCCCGGTATTCCCGGTTGGAACCGATAAGCTCGTCCTCTGTGCCGCAGGCCATGTAGAACTTGGGCTTGTTGGGATTGTCCGCCACTCTTTTTGCCAGGGCGTCATAATCATATTCGCCGCCCTTCACTGTGCTCATGTCGTTGAAAATAGATTCCCCATAGCCTTTGTTGGTGAAAATATTGTCCGTATATTCTGTGGCCTGGGCAAAATTCGTGTCAATGATATAGGCGGAGGACAGGGCCACCACATGGCTGAAGGTGTCCGCAAACCGCAGGCCGTTTACAGTGGCGCCATAGCCACCCATGGAAAGCCCGCCGATAAAGGTATCCTCCCGCCTGCGGGAAAGGGGGAAGGAACGCCGGGTGAACTCTACCAGCTCCTGCCCGATAAAGGTGCTGTACAGGTTCCCGGACTTTGTGTTGTCCACATAGAAGCTGTTGTCCCCGCTGGGGCAGACCACCGCCAAATCGTGATCCTGCGCCCAGGCCGGCACCCGGGTGCCGCTGACCCAGTCGGTATAGTTGCCGAAAAGCCCATGGAGCAGGTAAAGGGTTTTAAGGGGGCGTTCCTCCTGCAGGACCGGCTTGCCCTCTGGGCCGAACACACGCTTGTCTGTAGGCAGTATTACCTGGATGGGCACAGTGCGGTTCAGGCAGCTTGAAAAGAAATTGCATTGAATCAGCGCCATAATACATCCTCCTAAAAAGAAATTTAGCTTTTTTCCAGAGCGCGTCCACACAAGCTGCATATGCAGATTATCGGGGAAGTTTTGTGTGCTTTAAAAATAACCCGAAAAGACGCGTATGACTGCTTTGTGTGAATACATTCTCATTATACCCCGAATTTCTTTCCGCTGCAAGTGGCAGAAGCGCAGGGAAGTGTCCAAAGAGTGTATTAAAAAATGGAGAAACACAAAAGTTTCTTGCATTCGTGTAACGAATGCATCACCTTCTTCAAAGTGTAGGCAAACGCAAACGCTACGCGTTAGCGTTGCTTCGGGGTCTTTAGGGGGTGAGCGTCTGCCTGTGGCAGACAAGCTGCGAACCGACCGAGCCGGCAGGCGAGACTCAAAGCCCCTAAACCGTCGGAGGCATAAAACGCGCTGTCTGGACACTCCAAAGCGCAGCCCCGCAATTACCCTTTCCCTTCCATTCTTTTTTTCTCCCAGCGGCAGAGGCCTCCATATCCTGCTGCGAACAGCCCGCCGCAGAAAAAGGTTTCCAGGCCGATAAGAAGGAAAGGGCTTCCCAGGGCCAGCCGGGCCATGGCCCATTCTCCCAGAAGCACGCAGGCTGCGGCCCAGGCAAGGGGCAGGGCTATATGCATCCACAGGGAAAGCCGCAGGGCGCTGACCTTCATCAGCCGGCGCAGGCTCAGGGCAGCGTTGAATATCGTGCTGAAAAAGAGGATGCCCACATAGCTTTCCATGCCCAGGCGGCTTAAAAGCAGAAGCACCAGCGTCACCCGCAGGAAGGAGTCGGCAAAATTATATTTCATGGAGTTAAGCTGCTCGTCAAGCCCTTTTAAAAGGCTGTCTACCACCACATCCAGATAGATGAGGGGCACAATGGGGGAGAGCACCTGCAGATAAGCCCCGGCGCTTTCACTGTGATAGAAGGCGCGGCCCCAATCATCCCCGAAAACCGCGAACAGCACCGCAAAGAACATCCCGTAGGCCAGGGCGCTGCGCACCGCCTTGCCGGATATGTATGCCACAGCGCGCTTGTGGTCAAGCTCCCGTTCCCTGGCAATTTGCGGGATAAGCAGGGAAGCGAAGGAAGCCAGGAAGGAAGAGGGGAAATAGAGCATAGGCATTGCCATGCCCTGAAGCAGGCCATATTGGGAAAGGGACGCCTGATACCCCATCCCGTATGCCTGTAGCTGCCGGGGGATAAGCAGGTTTTCCCCGGTATTGAGTAAGCTGCGGGCAGCGGAGCTGAGGGTGCAGGGCAGGGCGATGTGGGCAAGGCCATGGAGCACGCCGCGGCTTTTTTCCCGTCTGGCAGGGGTGTGCCGCCTGAGACTCCGGCGGTAAGCCCACCAGCTTGTGAGGAAAGACACAGCCTCCCCCAGGGTGGAAGCAGCCATAGCCGCCATGCAGGCCGCCTCAATGCCCTGGGGGGTAAACTTCCAGAACAGCAGTACCGTAGCGCAGATGGTGAGGATTTGCTCCAGCGTGTCAGAGGCGGCAGTGGAAAGGGATTCGTCCACTGCCAGAAAATATCCCTTCATGCAGGTACACAGGGACATAAAAGGCAGGCCAATTCCTAAAATCCGCAGGCAGGGGGCGGCCTGGGGGTTCCCCAGAAACGCGGCGGCGGCAAAATCGGCGGTAAAAAAGAGCAGCAGGGCAATGCCCAGACTCAGGGAAAGGCAGAAGGCAAAGCACCGGGCCACCAGGGAGCGGAGGGTTTCCCGCCTTTCTGTGGCAATAGCGGCAGACACCATGCGGGTCACAGCCAGGCTGATGCCGGAGGTGGACAGGGTGACTGCCAGCAGGAACACAGAGAGGATAAGCTGGTAAAGCCCCATGCCTGCCGAACCGATTTTTTGGGACAGATAGGCCCGGTAGCCCATATTGGTAACCCGCAGGAACAGGGACACAGCAGTGAGCACTGCGCCCTGTATAAAAAATTTCCGTTTGGCAGCTTTGGTCATAGGACAGCAGCGCTCCTTTCGGCAGGCAGTTGAAAAAACAGGAAAAGCGTGTATAATGAGAAAAAAGAAAGGCAGGAATGTGCATGGACAGCAACTGGACAGAGATACAGATAAAAATCCCGGCCCCAGAGGCAGAGAGGGCCGGGGACATTGCCAACATGGTGGTACCCTATGGCATTTATATGGAGGACTACTCCCATTTAGAAGAGGAAGCCATGGAGATTGCCCACATAGATTTAATAGACGAAGAGCTGCTGCAAAAGGACAGGGACACAGCCATTATCCACGTCTATATCAGCCCAGAGGAAAACCCGGCGGAGGCTGTGTCTTTTTTGCGGGAGCGCTATGAAGCGGTGGGCATCCCCTGCGAGATAAGCCAGGGGGCCTGCCGGGAGGAGGACTGGCTTAATAATTGGAAAAAATATTTCAAGCCCATGCCTGTGGGGGAAAAACTGCTGATCCGTCCCCTGTGGGAAGAGGAATACGATCCCCAGGGCCGCACTGTGCTGCATCTGGAGCCGGGCCTGGCCTTTGGCACCGGCACCCATGAAACCACCCGCCTGTGCCTGGAGCTGCTGGAGAAGTATGTGTCCCCCGGCACAGGCTTCCTGGACATGGGTTGTGGCAGCGGCATATTATCTGTGGCAGCCTTGCTTTTGGGGGCAAAGTCTGCGGTGGGTGTAGATATTGACCCCCTGGCTGTGAAAACTGCTGTGGAGAATGCCAGGGTAAACGGCGTGGGAGAACGCTTTACCGGGATTTGCGGCAACCTGGGGGAGAAGGTGACAGGGAAATTCCAGGTAGCGGCGGCAAATATTGTGGCGGATATTGTCATCCTGCTAAGCCAGGATGCCCCCCGGTTCCTCACCCTGGACAGCGTGTATATTGTCAGCGGCATTATCGACACCCGGGAGCAGGATGTGCTGGACGCACTTTCCGGCCGCTTCACCGTGCTGGAGCGCCGAGAGGAAAAGGGCTGGGTGGCTATGGCCCTGCGCCTGAATGCCTGAGGAGCCAGGCAGGCTTTTGCAGTGCTGTTCCAAGCGTAAACCCGGGATCCAACGGTTTCCCGGGTTCTCTTATTTTTCCAGCTTTGGTGCCGATAGAGTAGATAAGGATACAATAACTTGCGAGGATCGCGCCAAAAGGAGTTTTTAGTATGATAGACCTCAGCTTCCTTTCCCAGCGGATGTGGGATGTATATTCCCTGTGTTCCGGCGTTGCCAAGGCGGGCTTCAACCGCATGAGGGATTGGGAAAACCTGTCCGGTGTCACCTTCATGGATTTGATGCGCAACGTGGACGGTACGGTTAAATATGCGGCGTCAAACCCAAAAGAGCAGCTAATGCAGGACTATTATGCCTGGAAGGCTGTGCAGCCCCAGCGCTACCTGCCGGAAAGCAAAGGAGATACAGAGGAAAACCGCGCGTTCCTGCGCCGGAATTTCTCCGGACAGCTTTCTGTCATGGACAGGATCTATGCTCTGGACACAATGCGGGAGATGGGGATGATTACAGAGGAGGAAATGCGGGAAACGATTGGGGTAAACGAGTTTAATATAAGCATTGTCAGTCTAAAGGAGATTGTTCCGGTTATGGCCGAGCCTATAGGGCTTGATCCGGCTATCTCCAGATGGAACGAATTCTTTACCCACGCCAATATTTCCCGGTGCCCCACGCTGGACAAGCTGTATGAGATGACAGGCAAAGTCCGGGAAACGTTCCGCCAACGGGAGGCTTACAAAAAGGAACAGCAAAGCGCTGCCGCAGAGGTGGAATCCGCGCTGAACCTGTTAACTAGCCGGAAAGTGTCTTAAACAAAGAAAAAGCCGCGCCCCCACTAGGAGGAGCGCGGCTTTTTGTGTATAGAAAACCATTTGCAAGGCGAGTGGTTCAAAAGAAGGCTGCTGCTGACGAAGAAAAGCGCTTCTAAAATACTGTTATGCGGTCTTTTGAAAACGCCGGGAAAGAAGCAGGCACAGGATAAGCACCATGGGGAACAGGGCCGCTGCCAGCATACCAGCCTTCAAACCCCACTGCTCCCCGCGTCCCAGCCCCAGGGCGATGTCGCTTACAGCGCCTGTGAGGGCAGGGCCTAAGGAGCAGCCGATGTCCCCGCACACTGCCAGCACGCCAAACATGGCCGTGCCCCCTTTGGGATAGGCGGTGGCAGTGGCGCTGAGAACCCCGGGCCACATCAGGCTGATGGAAAACCCACACAGGGAACAGCACAGCAGGGAAATCAGTGGTATGGAAAACAGGGCTGCTCCCAGATAGCACCCCGCGCAGAGGCAGGCGGTACACAGCAAGGCCCGGTTTAAATCCAGCTTTTCCCCCCAGATTCCGTAAATAGTGCGTCCAATCCCCATGAATACGGCGAAGAGGCAGGGGCCAAGCAGATCGCCCATGACCTTAGGCACCCCCAGGGCCTTTTCCGCGAAAAGGGAACTCCACTGGCTCATGGCCAGCTCGGAGGCCCCGGCGCAGAGCATAAGCACCATGGCGGTTATAAAAACGCCGGATCGGAACAGGGTTTTTAAGGGGGACTTTTCCTCCTCCGGCACAGTAGGCCGCAGGGGCACTGTGGCAAAGGCCACGCAGTTATAGGCAGGCAGCAAGGCCCAGAAAAGGGGCAGCACCCACCACAGCCCCTCTCCCAGCAGGCGCACTGCCAGGGTGGTCAGCAGCACCACTGCCACCTGGCCCCAGCAGTAGAAGGAGTGGAGCAGGCTCATTTTGGCATCCTTGGCGTCTGAGGGCAGGGAGTCGATAATGGGGCTAATAATCACCTCTACCATGCCGCCGCCAATGGCGCTGACCGCTGTGGCGATGGCCAGCCCCGCAAAGGGGGAGGGCAGCACCCGGGGCAGAAGCCCCAGCAGCGTAAGACCTAAAGCGCCGCATACATGGGCCATGACAGCGGCGGCCCGGTAGCCCATTTTGTCAACAAAGCGCACGCAGAGCAGATCTACGGCAATCTGGGTGACAAAGTTAAAGAGGATCAGGGAGGAAATCATGGCGTAGGAAACGCCGAATTCCTTTTGGAAAATGACGAAAAGCAGGGGGCTTATGTTGTTGACAATCCCTTGGACAATGTATCCCCGGTAACAGGCCATCCGGGTGCTTTTATAGGAGATGGTTTCAGGCATAAAGGCAGTCCTTTCCCGGTCATTTTGAAGCATACTATTCTATTATAGTCAAAAACCGGAAATTTGGGAACTGCCTGGAGCCAGAAAATCAGGGGGCAAGCGCGGAGAAATCCACAAGGAAATCTTCAAAATTTTGTATATAATACCGGATATTCTTCCTCCCCCGCTGCAGAACCCTGTGGCCCTCTGCCTCCAGCTTTTCCTTCTGGGCCAACACGCCGCCAGGATATTTGGGGTTCAGCTCCCCATCGGCTTTCAAGGTGCGCCAGTAGGGCGTTTCGTCCCCCTGCCGCTGGAAGCTGGCCCAGGCCGCGATGGAAACAAAAATGCCCGCTGTAATAGGCTCGGTAAAGTCTGCACTGTTTATCCGGGCCAGGTGTTCCCGCAAAGCCCCCACTGTAGTGAGCCTGCCAAAGGGCACCAGCCGCATCAGGCGGTCATACTCCAGGGGCGGAGCGAAAAACATGTTGTCCCCGCCATACTTCTCAATGCTTTTCCGGTCTGTAAGCTTCTGGAATTTGGGCATGTCCTTGCTGTCCTGCAGCATGGCGTTAAAATCTTTTTTATCCTCGTTTGCCAATTTGCATCGCCTCCATCACCAGTATACCCCTCTTTTAGCAGCAGTGCAATGAGGCTGTTTTCTTTATTTTGCATCTGCTGGAACCTGCGAGTCGAAAATATTTGTGCGGGCTGGAAGGTTTTTTCAAAAATGGGATTGCTTTTTTTGGTGGGAATCTATATAATAAAACTAAATAGGACAGAGAAAGCTTTCTGCCCCATCATAAAACAATAAGGAGTGTACCGCGTTATGAAATTAGGCGTACTCACGAACGTCATCGGCTCCACCCCCCTTAAGGAGGCCTTGGCCTATCTGAAGGGCCTAGGCGCCCAGATGGTAGAGATCGGCTGCGGCGGTTATCCCGGCAAGCAGCACTGCGATCCCGGCGTGCTGCTGCACGACGAAGCCAAGTTCAATGAATTTGTAGAAACTATCAAGGAGTCTGGCTTGGAGATCAGCGCTTTAAGCTGCCATGGCAACCCTGTGCATCCTAACAAGGAAATTGCCAAGCAGTTTGACGACGATCTGCACAACGCCATTCTCATGGCCGAGAAGCTGGGCATCCACCAGATCAACACCTTCTCCGGCTGCCCTGGCGACTGCCCCGAGTCCAAGAACCCCAACTGGATCGTGTGCAACTGGCCCACCGAGTATCCCGAAACCCTGGAGTGGCAGTGGAACGAAGTCCTCATTCCCTATTGGAAAGATTTCGTAGCCTTCGCAAAAGAGCATGGCGTGAACAAAATTGCTTTGGAAATGCACCAGGGCTTCTGCGTCCACAACACCCGCACCCTGCTCCGCCTTCGTGAGGCTGTCGGCCCCGAAATCGGCGCCAACCTGGATCCCAGCCACCTGTTCTGGCAGGGCATGGATCCCCTGAAGGTTATCCGCGCCCTGGGCGGCGAAGCCATCTTCCATGTACATGCCAAGGACGCTATTATCGACAACATCAATAGCCCTGTAAACGGCAACCTGGATACTTTGTCCTACGCCGACATGAGCAAGCGCTCCTGGATTTTCCGCAGCATTGGCTATGGCCACGACGAGCTGTTCTGGAAGGAGTTCTGCAGCCAGCTCCGCCTGGTGGGCTATGATTATGTGCTGTCCATTGAGCACGAAGATGCCATGCTGAGCACCAACGAGGGCTTGGTAAAGGCCTGCGATGTGTTGAAGCGCGCTATCCCCTTTGAGGATACAGCGGACATGAGCAAGCTGCACTGGGTTTAATGTTCTAAAACAACCGGACAGGCTATAGGCCCCGCCCGGCGGATCTTTTGGATGAGTTGCGAAAAGTCGCATAGAGCGAGTAGGGCGGCATGGCATTTAGGCTGTGCCGCCTTTTTGCATGTGTGGGAAACAGCCGTCACGATTCCGTTGACGGGAAAAACGGAATTTGGTATAATGCTTACAATAGGGCATGTAAAGAGAATGCAGAATGAAAAATATGAAAGGAAGGAGCGATACCGGGCACAAAAGGCTGCACTAAGGCGTTTTGCGCATATCCTGTATCGTGTGGCGATTTAAATGGAATTTGTAATTGTAACGGGCCTTTCCGGCGCTGGCAAAACCAGGGCTATGCACGCCATGGAGGACATTGGCTTTTACTGCGTGGACAACCTCCCGCCGGCAATGATTCCGGTTTTTTATGATCTGTGTGAAAAGTCTGAGGGCCTGGGCCGGGCGGCTGTAGTGACGGATACCCGGGGCGGGGAGATGTTCATGTCCTTTTTTACAGCCACCGAGGCTTTGAAGCGGGACAAAAAGCCTTTCAAAATTTTATTTCTGGATTCTTCCGATCAGGTGCTGGTTCACCGCTTTAAGGAAACCCGCCGCAAGCACCCCCTTTCCGATGACTTGAACGGCTCTTTGGAGCAGGCGGTGAAGCTGGAGCGGGACATGCTTAAACTGGCCAAGGAGAACGCTGATTTTGTTATGGACACCTCAGGATTCTCCCCGGCCCAACTGAAAAACCGCATTGCAGAGCTGTTCTTAAACAGCGCCGGAGACTCCCTCTCTGTACTGTGCATCAGCTTTGGCTTTAAATTTGGCATCCCCATGGAGGCAGATTTGGTGTTCGACGTGCGCTGCCTGCCCAATCCCTTTTACGATGAAAACCTGCGCCCCAAAACAGGCCTTGATCCAGAGGTGCGGGACTACGTAATGGATAAAGAGGAAACCCAGGGCTTTGCCGCCCGGTTTACGGATATGATAGACTACCTTCTGCCCCTGTATGCCCGGGAGGGCAAAAGCCAGCTTGTAATAGCTGTGGGGTGTACCGGCGGGCACCACCGCTCGGTGGCCCTGGCCCAGTATATGTGCGACCATTTGATCTCCAAGGGCGTGAAGGCCAGCACTGCCCACCGGGATATGCAGAAATTCTGAAAGGGGAAGGTGACGGGCATGGCATGTATATTGGTAGCGGGCCTGCCTGCGTCGGGTAAAAGCACCCTGGCGGCGGCACTTGCGAAAGAGCTTGGTTTTCCCATGTTCTCCAAGGACAGCATGAAGGAGCTGCTCTATGACGCTGTGGGCTTCCAGTGCCGGGCGGGAAAGGTGGCTTTAGGCGTGGGGGCTATGGATATCCTGTATTACTGCGCCGGGCAGGTGCTGTCTCTGGGCCAGTCCGTCATACTGGAAAACAACTTTGAAAACGCCAGCAAACCCGGGCTGCAGGCCCTGCTGGAAAAATACGCGTGCCCAGTGGTAATGGTTATGCTCACAGGGGCTCCCCATGCCATTTACCGCCGCTTTTTGGAGCGGGACATGTCCCCCGGCCGTCATCGGGGCCATGTGGTGAACACTTGTTACCCAGAGCCGCCGAGAGAGCGCCCGCCTTATGTACCCCTTACCTTTGAGCAGTTTGCAGAAGGATTCCGGGCCAGGGGGATGGATGCCTTCGATGTGGGCGGCCCCCGGATAACGGTAGATGTGACGGATTTTTCCCGGGTAGACATAAAAGCGATAGCAAAGGAAGTAATATCCCTATTATAACAGGGCAGGCAGGACACAAAAGGGAAAGCCCTTTTGGCAGAGTGGGGGGCAGGGCCTTCCGGCCTTTGCCTGTAAAGGAGGTGGGACAGGGTATGTCGTTTTCCGGCGAAATCAAGGCAGAACTGTGCAGGATAGAAATAAAGCGCCCCTGCTGCCTGGGAGCAGAGTGCTATGGGGCCTGGCTTTTTTCCCGGTGCTTCACCCTGCGGGACAGCGCCTGGGTAACGGAAAGCGCCCCTGCCGCCAGAAGGGCCATGGAGCTTTGCGCCGCCGGGGCCGGGGTGTCTGCCCAGCTAAACTATGCGGTAAGCCGCCGGCAGAAGCCCGCCTACCGGGTCACACTGCCGGAGCCTTCCGCCCGCGCCCAGCTTTTGGAAGCTTTCGGGCACTCCGGGCAGGAAACCAGCCTGCGCATAAACCGCGCCCCTCTGGAGGAGGACTGCTGCGTGCAGGCCTTCCTGCGCGGGGCTTTCCTCACCTGCGGCACTGCTACGGATCCCAACAAGGGTTATCATCTGGAGTTTGCCGTGCCTTATAAGAACCTGGCAAAGGATCTCTACACCCTGCTGGGAGAGATTCCCGCCTTCCGGGCAGCTCCCGCCATTGTGCAGCGCAAGGGGGCCTATGCGGTATATTTAAAGGAGAGCGGGCAGATTGAAAACATGCTGGCCTATTTGGGAGCCTCCGGGGCAGCCATGGAGCTGATGCAGGTAAAGATGTACAAGGAGGCCCGGAACAATATTAACCGCAAGACCAATTTTGAAACAGCCAACATGGACAAGACCTTTTCCGCCTCTGCCCGGCAGACAGCGGCCATTGCCATCATCAATGACACGGTAGGGCTGGACAGCCTGCCTTCCCATTTAGGGGATTTGGCCCGGCTGCGCCTTTCCTATCCGGACATGACCCTCCGGGAACTGGGGGAGCGGCTTCATATCAGCCGCAGCGGGGTGAACCACCGGCTCCAGCGGCTGCTGGAGATAGGGGAAGAGATATTGGAGGAAAGAGGGATGGAGAACATCCTCTAAAACACGCAGAAAGGGGGAAGAACCATGCGCCTGCGGGATGCCATATTACCCCATGGGAATTTTAAGGTAGAGGGCAGCGGCAAGCTGAAAGCCGCGGTATACGGTGGTGCTGTCGCCATGATGCTGGGGATTTTCGGCCTGCTGTATCTTCTGCTGGGCTGGGCGGGCAGCGGCCCGCCAGAGGTGGGGACAGTCACCCTCAGCAGCCTGGATGTGGCGGTACAGCCTTTGCAAAACGAGATATACACCACAGAGAAAGGGGTGCGCCGGGACAAGCGGCGGCTGGTGCCCGGGGAAATCGGGGAAAAGGCCCCTATGGTGGAATATGACCACTCCATCACCCTGCGCTTTGAGGGGAAAAGCGCCAACGGGCCTTTTTATTTCGTGATTTATGACGAAAAGGAGCAGATATACTCGGAGAAAAAGGCAGAATTTGAATGCCCCCGGGAGCCAGGACGCTACCTGGTGTGCGAGGAAACGTACTGGGGGCAGGAGAAGGATAATATTGGCATGGAGTATTACTTTTGGATAGAGGTTGGCTTGGAGGACATCCACTGATTTTGGCAGGAGGGCCTTTATGGGATTTGCACATCTGCACCTGCACACAGAGTATAGCCTTTTGGACGGGGCCTGCCGGATAGAAAAGCTGCTGGATACAGCCCAGGCTATGGGCCACAAGGCGGTAGCTATTACAGACCATGGCTGCATGTACGGCGTGATTGACTTTTACAAAGCGGCAAAAAAGCGGGGGATTAAGCCCATCCTAGGGTGCGAGGTCTATGTGGCCAAACGCACCCGGTTTGACAAAATCCATGAGCTGGACAGCGAAAACCGCCATCTGGTGCTGCTGTGCGAGAATGAAGCCGGCTACCGCAACTTAATGGCCATGGTGTCCAAAAGCTATGTGGAAGGCTTTTATAACCGCCCCCGGGTAGACTACGATTTGCTGTGGGAATATCACGAGGGCCTTATCGCCCTGTCCGCCTGCGTGTCTGGGGAAATTCCCAGGGCCTTGCTGCGGGGAGACTATCAGGGCGCGAAAGGGGTGGCCCTGGGCCTGCGGGAAATTTTCGGGCCGGAGAATTTTTATCTGGAACTGCAGGATCATGGCCTTTCCGATGAAAAAGTGGTCAGCCCCGGGCTGATCCGGATTTCCCAGGAGACAGGCATTCCCCTGGTGGTGACAAACGACTGCCATTATATTTCTGCCGGGGACGAGGAGATGCATCGGGTGCTCATGTGCATCCAGACAGGCCGCACCATAAACGAGGAGGGCGGGCTGGAGTTTGGCTCGGGAGAACTGTATTATAAAAGCGAGGAGCAGATGCGGGCTTTGTTCCCGGAATATCCGGAGGCTGCTGACAACACAGTGAAAATCGCCAAGCGCTGCCAGGTGGAGCTGGAATTCGGCAAGACAAAGCTGCCCCGCTTCACCACCCCGGACGGCAGCGAAAACCTGGCCTTTTTCCAGCGCCTGTGCCGGGAAGGCCTTGAGAAGCGCTATGGCCCAAAGCCCGGGGAGGCTTTGGAGCAGCGGCTGCAATATGAGATTGACACCATCTCTCAGATGGGCTATGTGAACTACTATCTCATTGTGTGGGACTTTATCCGGTACGCCAAAAGCGTGGGGATTCCTGTAGGTCCGGGCCGCGGCTCCGGGGCGGGGAGCCTGGCGGCCTACTGCACCGGCATCACCAACGTGGATCCCATCCGGTACGGGCTGATTTTTGAACGGTTTTTAAACCCGGAGCGGGTAAGCATGCCAGATTTTGACATCGACTTCAGCGACGAGCGCCGGGATGAAATCATTGCCTATGTGCTGGACAAATACGGCGCGGATCACGTGGCCCAGATTGTCACCTTTGGGACCATGGCGGCCCGGGGAGCCATCCGGGACGTGGGCAGGGCCATGGGAATCCCCTATGGCACAGTGGATCAGGTGGCAAAGCTGGTGCCCATGGAGCTGGGCATGACCCTGGATAAAGCCCTGAAAGGCTCCAGGGCCTTTAAGGAAAAATATGATTCAGACAGCCAGGTGCGGGCATTGGTAAATATGGCCCGGAAGGTGGAGGGCATGCCCCGGCACACCAGCACCCACGCGGCGGGCGTGCTTATCACAGACAAGCCTGTGATGGAATATGTGCCCCTGGCGAAAAACGACGACGTGGTAGTGACCCAATTTACCATGACAGCCATAGAAGAACTGGGGCTTTTGAAAATGGACTTCTTAGGCCTTAGGAACCTTTCTGTCATTGAGAACGCGGAGAAGCTTATCCGCCGCCGGGAGCCGTCTTTTTCCATGGAACGCATTCCCTGGGACGACCGGGAGGTGTTCCGGATGCTGGCGGCGGGGGAATCTGTGGGGGTGTTCCAGTTTGAGTCGGCGGGCATGACGCGGCTGCTGGTGCAGTCCCGGGCAGAGGAGATAGAAGACCTTATCGCCATTATCTCCCTGTACCGCCCGGGGCCTATGCAGTTTATCCCCATGTACCTGGAAAACAGGCGGGATCCGGGAAAGGTGCAATATAAGCACAAGCTTTTAGAGCCTATCCTGGGGGTGACCTTTGGATGCATCATCTACCAGGAGCAGGTGATGCAGATTTTCCGGGATTTGGCAGGCTATTCCCTGGGCAGGGCGGATATTGTGCGCCGGGCCATGTCCAAGAAAAAGCATGATGTGCTGGAGCGGGAGCGGCAGGTGTTCCTCCATGGGCAGCAGGGGGAGGACGGTGCCTGGGAGGTGGAAGGCTGCCTGCGCCGGGGTGTGGATTTAGCCACAGCAGAGGAGCTTTTCAGGGAGATAGAGAACTTTGCCTCTTATGCCTTTAATAAGTCCCACGCGGCCTGCTATGCCATTGTAGCCTATGAAACCGCCTACCTGAAATGCCATTATCCTAAGGAGTATCTGGCGGCGCTGCTTTCCAGTGTCCTGGGCTGGGCCGGGAAAGTGGCGGAATACACGGAGGAGTGCAAGCGGCTGGGCATCGCGGTGCTGGCCCCACACGTGAACGAAAGCGGAGTGGGCTTTACTGTGACGGAAAAGGGCATCCGCTTCGGGCTTTTGGCTGTAAAGAACCTGGGCCGGGGGGTGATTGCCCGGATGGTGGAGGAGCGGGAGGCCCATGGGCCGTATACTTCCTTTTATAACTTCTGCCGCCGCATGGCGGGAAAGGATCTGAACCGCCGGGCTATTGAAAGCCTTGTGAAGTGCGGGGCTTTGGACGGCCTGGGGAACAACCGAAGGGAAATGCTGCTGGCTGTAGAGCATGTGCTGGCATCCCTGGAAAGTGCGAAGCGCCGGAACATTGAGGGACAGATGGGATTTTTTGACACCCCCCAGGCAGAGGACGGGGGGGACCCGCCGCTGACACCCGCGGAGGATTTTTCCCACCTGGACAAGCTGAACATGGAAAAAGAAGTGACGGGCATGTACCTTTCCGGCCACCCGATGGCGGAATATGCGGCGGTGTACGGGCAAGGGCTGTATGCCCGTACGGACCAGGTGCTGCAAAGCGCCCAGGCAGGGGAAGGGGAGGCCCCCCAGCACCAAGACGGGCAGCGGGTGAAAATGCTGGGCATCATCACCGGGGTGCGCCGGAAAAACACCCGCTCCGGGCAGGCTATGGCTTTTATCACCCTGGAAGATATGTATGGGGCGATTGTGGCCCTGGTATTCCCCAAGGTGCTGGAGCAGTGCGGGGGCTTAGTGCGGGAAGGCGCCGTGGTGGAGGCGGCGGGCCGGCTGAGCTTCCAAGAGGAAAAAGAGCCGGAACTGGTATGCATGGAGCTTTCCCCGCCGCCGGGGAAAGGGGACGGAACGCCCCAAAAGCCGGGGCGGCAGGGGCTGTATCTCCGGGTGGATTCCCAGGAAAGCCCCTTGTACCGCAAAGCTATGCAGTATCTTGCTGTTTTCGACGAGGGCCAGACGGCGGTCTACCTGCGGTTTGTGGACACAGGCAAACTGGTGAAGGCCCCGCCCCAGTACAGGACTTTTGTGAACCAGCCCCTGCTGCGGGCGCTGGAAAAGCTGCTGGGGAAGGAAAACGTGGTATACCGCCCGCCGCAGCGGGAGGCCTGAGGGGCGGGCCGGGAAAGCCGTTCCCTGAAAAGAGGGGCGTTTGGAAAAATAGTACATTTGAGCAAAATCTTCCCGAACCCCCTTGATAAATTTCTGGAATTTGATATAATAGGATTTGAAATATTTGCAAAGAGGGCGAACCAGCTTCGCTTTATTTTTGCGTTGGAGGAAGATAAAAATGGGTGCGAAAAGTATTGCAGTATTGACTAGCGGCGGAGACGCCCCCGGCATGAACGCTGCGGTGCGCGCGGTGGTGCGCTCTGCTTTGTCCTTTAATATGCAGGTGTATGGCGTGATGCGCGGCTATAACGGTCTTTTGCATGGGGATCTCCGGGAGATGAGCATGCGCAGCGTGTCTGACATTATGCAGCATGGCGGCACGGCCCTGTTCACCGCCCGCAGCCCGGAATTCAACACTCCCGAGGGCGTGAAGAAGGCTGCCGATATGTGCCGCGCCCGGGGCATTGACGGCGTGGTGGTCATAGGCGGGGACGGGTCCTTCCGGGGCGCCCGGGACCTTACCGGCGAAGGCATCCTGTGCATCGGCGTACCAGGCACTATTGACAATGACATTGCCTGCACCGATTATACCATCGGCTATGACACCGCCCTGAACACGGCCATGGAAATGATTGACCGCATCCGCGACACTACCGAGTCCCATGACAGGTGCAGCGTTGTGGAGGTTATGGGCCGCCGCTGCGGTGACATCGCCTTGAATACCGGCATTGCTGTAGGGGCTATTGCTACCTTGGTGCCGGAGGTTCCTTTCGACTTTGAAAAAGATATTGTGGAGCGCATGAAGTTTGCCCAGAGCACTGGCAAGAAGCACTTCATCGTAGTGGTTGCCGAGGGCGTAGGCCATACGCCGGAGCTGGCGGAGCGCATCCAGGAGGCCACCGGCATTGAAAGCCGGGCCACTATCCTGGGCCATGTGCAGCGCGGCGGCTCCCCCACCCTGCGGGACCGTGTGGTTGCCAGCCGCATGGGCTACCATGCCGTGGAGCTGCTGTATAACGGCATGTCCAACCGAGTGGTCGCTATGAAGGGCGAGCAGATTGTAGATTTTGACATCACCGAGGCTTTGAACATGCCCCGTGTTTTTGATGAAACCCTTTACAGGGTGTCTGCCCGGCTGTCCATCTAAATAAGCCTATACATATTCGGAAAACCTCCGCCGCTCCTGGCTGGGCAGCGGGGGTTTTCTGTGCTGTGCTGGAAAGGGGCCATATGGAAGAAAAGCTGCAATATGCCGCTCTCAGCGGGGAGCTGCAGGAGCGCATCCGCCAAGACAGGGAAAATCACTGGGAAAACCCTTGGCAGTGCCGGGAGGAGGCTGCCCTGCGCCGGGATATGGAGCGGGACAAGGCCACCTTGTGGCGGCCTGCCTTTGTGCGGGATTCGGAAAAAATCATGCACCTGCCTTTATATAACCGCTATGCGGATAAAACCCAGGTTTTTTCCTTTTACGAAAATGACGATCTGACCCGCCGGGCGCTGCATGTGCAGCTTGTGTCCCGCATTGCCCGGAATATTGGTGCTGTGCTGGGACTGAACCTGGATTTAATAGAGGCCATCGCGTTGGGCCACGATTTGGGCCACACTCCTTTCGGGCACGCTGGAGAGCGGTATTTAAGCGAGTTGCTGGAAGAACACACAGGCCGGTACTTCAACCACAACGTACACAGCGTGCGGGTGTTGGAGGGGATTTTCCACCGGAACGTGACCTTGCAGACACTGGACGGCATCCTCTGCCACAATGGAGAGTTTGCCCAGAAGGAATACAGGCCACAGCCTTTGGCAGGCTTTGCGCCTTTTGATGAAAGCCTGGAGGCCTGCTGCATCCGGGGAGAGGAAGCTGTCAAAACGCTGGTGCCAGGCACCCTGGAGGGGTGCGTGGTGCGGGTGTGCGATATGATTGCCTATTTGGGCAAGGACAGGCAGGACGCTGTGACAGCCCGTATCATCTCTGAGGACACCCCCTTTACCACCCAGGCCATTGGCGCACAGAATGCTGCCATTATCAACAACATGACAGTGGACATTCTGGAAAACAGCTATGGGAGGGACTGCCTGCTTTTAAGCCCTCAGACCTATCAAGACTTAAAGACGGCTAAGGCGGAGAACTATGAGAAAATTTACCGGAACGAAAAGCTGAACGAGGCATATGAAACTTCTGTCAGGCCCATGTTCCGGGAGATTTTTGAAAAGTTGCTGGGAGATCTCCAAAAAGGGCAGAAGGCTTCTCCTGTTTTTCAGCATCACATCAGCTTTGTGCAGGAAAAGGTGAAATGGTATGGCGGCCCGGATTACCGGGAGGAGGATCCCTGCCAGATTGTTACAGATTATATTGCCAGCATGACAGACGATTATTTTCTGGCTCTGCACCATTTTCTTTTCCCCAAAAGCTCCCTGGGGATTCGCTATCACTCCTATTTTGCAGATTTGCAGTAAGAAAGAGGGATGGCTCCTGCCGTATGCAAGAGCCATCCCTTTAGAAAGGTGATAGTGCGTTTATACACGTGTTACAGCTTTTTCTTTTTGTTCTGCACCATTTCCTCCAACTGCTGGAGGATCTCCATGCTTGTTACTTCCTCCAGCAGGGAGGATACCAGACTGGGAATGGAGTCCTGGCTGAACACGGGGCTGCTTTTTACCTGCATAATGGCGTAAGCATCCGCCGTTACGCTGGGGATAAAGGTACGGGCATAGTTCTTAGTGCTCTGCACGAACCCAGCCACCTCAATAGCTTTTTTCTCCAGCATAGAGTTTAAAAGGATGTGGATGGACGCGGGCTTCCAGGTGCGATCAGGTGTCAGCTCAATGATCTCGGAGCGGGAGAGGGGCCTGTTTTCCTTCCACATCAGGTCCATAATCTCGTTTTCAGATTTGGTCAGCTTGAAATAGGACGTTTTTGTGTTTTTCATACGGAGCACCTTCGCTTTCTTAGGAAACAGGAATTTACGATTTAAATAATCATAGTTGATATTGGATAAATTGTCAAGAAACTTTTGGAAAAAAATTCGATTAAACCTAGGTTTTTTTGAAACAGTACGATACAATTTGTAAAATCTCATAGGTTTTTTCCAGAATGTTGAAAGTCCAGTTTGCACTAATTCATATTTTTTACGATTCTTGTGAAAAGAAATCTTGGACATAAGATATAATATATTTGTACTTTTTCAAACAGAAAGGAACCTGCCAATGGATTTGCTGCTTACCACACTTGCACAGGAACTGCACGTAAAGCCCCAGCATGTACAGGCCGTTGTATCCCTGCTGGACGAGGGCAACACAGTGCCTTTTATCGCCCGCTACCGCAAAGAACAGCATGGCGCTATGGATGATCAGACCATCCGGCTGCTTTCTGACAGGCTCAGTTACCTGCGGGGGCTGGAGGCCCGGAAAGGGGAGGTGCTCGCTGCCATTGAGGGCCAGGGCAGGCTGACGGAGGAACTGGCCCAGGCAGTCCAGAAGGCCGGCACCCTGGCGGAGGTAGAGGATTTATACCGCCCCTACAGGCCCAAGCGCCGCACCCGGGCTGGCATTGCCCGGGAAAAAGGCCTGGAGCCTTTGGCCCAGTTGCTGCTTGCCGGGAAGGATGAAAAAGGCAGGCCTCTCTCTCTTTCTGCGGAAGAGCTGTGCGTCCTGTTTATAGATCCGGATAAAGGGGTGGAGACGGCGCAGGAGGCGCTGCAAGGCGCACAGGACATCCTTGCCGAAGGTTTTTCCGATGATGCAGGCATCCGGCGCAGGCTGCGGGCGCAGTTACAGAAAAATGGCAGCCTCTGTTCTGCCGCCGTCTCAGAAGAAGATACAGTCTATAGGCTCTATTACGATTTTCAGGAGCCGCTGAAAAAGCTGCAGAGCCACCGGGTGCTTGCCATCAACCGGGGGGAGCGGGAGGGTGCCTTGAAGGTACACGTGCAGCCTGGAAGCTGGGACGCGCCAGGGCTTATCCTTCAGGAGGCGGCAAAGCCCCAGCATCCCTATTATACCCTTTTGCAGGAGACAGCGGAGGACGCCTGGGACAGGCTGGTTTTTCCCTCCTTAGAGCGGGAGGTGCGGTCTGATCTCACAGATATGGCGAACGAGCAGGCCATCCGCACCTTTTCCCTGAACCTGCGGCCCCTGCTGATGCAGCCCCCGGTGAAAAACCAGGTTACCCTGGGCTTTGACCCCGCCTACCGCACAGGCTGCAAGCTGGCTGTGGTGGACGGCACTGGCAAGGTGTTGGAAACAGCGGTGATTTATCCCACCAAGCCCCATAACAAAACAGAGGAAGGCAAGCAGGTGCTGCGCAGGCTGTGCGACCGCCACGGTGTTTCCTGCATCGCCATTGGCAACGGCACTGCCAGCCGGGAATCGGAAATCTTTGTCAGTGAGTTCATCAAGGAGTATGGGGGAAAGGTTTCCTATATGGTGGTCAGCGAGGCCGGGGCCTCGGTATATTCTGCCTCCAAGCTGGGGGCGGAAGAGTTCCCGGACTTTGACGTGTCCCTGCGTTCAGCGGTGTCCATTGCCCGCCGCTTGCAGGATCCTCTGGCGGAACTGGTGAAAATTGATCCCAAGGCCATCGGCGTGGGCCAATACCAGCATGATATGCCCCAGGCCCAGCTTTCCCAGGCTTTGGATGGGGTGGTGGAGGACTGTGTAAACGCGGTGGGGGTGGACTTGAACACAGCTTCGCCCTCCCTGCTGAGCCGGGTGGCAGGGGTAAGCGCTGCGGTGGCAAAAAACGTCACCGCTTACCGGGAGGAAAAAGGCAGCTTCCGCACCCGCCGGGAGCTTTTAAAGGTGCCAAAGCTTGGCCCCAAGGCCTTTGAGCAGTGCGCAGGTTTTTTGCGGGTGCCGGAAAGCGAGAACGTGCTGGATCATACAGCGGTTCACCCAGAATCTTACAAGGCAGCGGAAATGCTTCTAAAGCTGTGCGGTTATGGGCTGAAGGACGTGGGCAGCCTTACGGAACTGGACAGCCGGTTGGGGGAACTGGGCCTGGAAAAGGCAGCCCAGGCCTGCGGGGTGGGGGTGCCCACCTTGCGGGACATCTGCGCAGAGCTGCAAAAACCGGGACGGGATCCCCGGGACGAGCTGCCCCCTCCGCTGCTGCGTACAGATGTAATGGGTATGGAAGATTTATTTCCTGGTATGCAGCTTATGGGTACAGTGCGAAACGTGGTAGATTTTGGCGCCTTTGTGGACATCGGCGTGCACCAGGACGGCCTGGTGCATGTATCCCAGCTTACAGACCGGTTTATCCGCCACCCCTCCGAGGCTGTAGCGGTAGGAGATGTGGTAGAAGTATGGGTGCTGGAGGTGGACGCGGGCCGGGGGCGCATTTCCCTTACCATGAAGCCGCCAAAGGCTAAGGCGTAAGATTTTCGTAAGGAAAAGGCTGTGTTTTTATGGAGGTTTTTCCTGTATGCTTTGGAATAGCCAGGGTATGGCGAATCCACAATAAAAAGGGGAATCTTTATGGAACAGAGAAGGCAGTATATCTGCCCTAAATGCGGCTGCCAGCAGTTTGAAAGCGATCAGTTTCAGGCCACAGGGGGCAATTTTGCCAAGATCTTTGACGTACAGAACAAGAAGTTTATCACCATCACCTGCTGCCAGTGCGGATATACCGAGCTGTATAAATCCCAAGGCTCTACTGGCTGGGATATACTGGATTTCCTGATAGGAAATTAAGGCAGGGGATATATGGAGAAAGGGCAGTTCGTGTGAAAAATACAGAGAAAGGAACGATACTAGGCACAAAAGGCTGATAATTCCTCTCTTTTTGTGCGAATTCTGTATCGCATGGCGATTTTCATGTTTCTCATCAATGCAGCGTACTACGATAAAAACTTTCAGCTTGCCCGGGGGGATATTGAGATAGAAAACGGGCGCATCCGGCAGGTGGGGGAGAAGCTTCCCTACACCCAGAAGGATTTGGCTGTAGACTGCCAGGGCTACACCATTGTCCCCGGATTTGTGGATATCCATATCCATGGCTGCGATGGCGCGGACGCCTGCGATGGCACCCGGGAGTCCCTAGATATTATGGCGAAATTCCTCCTCCAGCGTGGGGTAACCTCCTTCTGCCCCACCACCATGACTACCGGGGAAGAGGTTATCCAAAAGGCCCTCCTTGCCGCAAAGGAATGTGCCGATAAGCCTTTGGAGGACGGGGCAAGGGTTGTGGGCGTGAACATGGAAGGGCCTTTCATTTCTGTGGAAAAGAAGGGCGCCCAGAAGGCAGAGTACATTGTGCCTCCGGACTTTTCCCTGTTCGAGAAATATTTTGAACGGAGCGGCGGCCTTGTGCGGCTGGTGGACATTGCCCCGGAGCAGCCGGGGGGATATGACTTTGCCCAAAAGGCCAGCAGGCTGTGTACGGTTTCCATTGCCCACACCACAGCAGGCTTTGACGAAGCCAAGACTGCTTTTGACAGCGGCGTTACCCATGCCACCCATCTTTTTAACGCCATGTCCGGTTTGAGCCACCGGGCCCCCGGGGTAGTAGGGGCTGTTTTGGCTGATTCCCGGGTGCGTGCAGAGCTTATCTGTGACGGCATACACATCCATCCGGCTGTCCTGCAAACAGCCTTCCAGGTTTTAGGGAAGCGGGCCATTGTGATAAGCGATTCCATGCGGGCCAACGGCATGCCGGAGGGAGAGCCTTTTGACCTGGGGGGCCAGCAGGTCACAGTGCATGATGGCAAGGCAGTGCTGGCAGACGGCACCATTGCAGGGTCAGTGGCAAACCTCCACCAAGAGGTAAAGAACCTGGTTTCCTGGGGCATTCCCCTGGGGCAGGCCCTGGAGGCCGCTACGCTGTCTCCGGCAAAGGCCATTGGGCTGGAAAAGGAAATCGGCAGCATAGAGCCGGGCAAACGGGCAGACCTGGTGGTTTTAGATAAGGATTTGGAAATCGTGGGGGTATACCACTGAAGCTTCTTCTATAATAAGGCTGTGCGCTTGCATGGCCTTTTTTGTTTGGTAACACTTTTTTCCCAGGCTGTATATACTGGTAGGGAAAGCCCGGAAAGCGACGGCGGGCGGGGAAGGAGGATGGATATGCAAAAGCCGTGTTTTCAGAACTCCTGCTTTAAAAACTACCAGTGCAGGTGTATGTGTACGGTATGCTTTGGGCTGGGGATGTCCCTTTCCTGCTTTTGTCCCACAGGACTGACGCTGTTTTTCTGCGCGGTTATCCTGGTAGCGCTGGGTATTTCATTATTACGTCACTGACGGGAGGCGCTTTGGTATGAAAGTAGTGGTATTGGAAAAGCGGAAGGGTTTCTGGGGGTTCTTTTTGCGGAAGATGTACGGAATACGGAAGGTGACGGAAGCTTAGAACCTGTATTCATAATCGAAATTGCCGGATGGGTGGGAATTTTTGAGGCCAATCAAGGCAAATTTCCGCAGACATGCTGGCGCATGGCAAGAAAATTTAACATAGAGTGGCTCCAAAAAGACCGCTTAGACGGTGGTTACAGGTTGTGAATACAGGTTCTTAAAGCCTTTTTGAACATATCCCTTGCCGGGTGCGCCCCGGCAGGGGATTTTTTGTGTGGGCATATTTGGGGACTACCTGCATACATATGGGAATAGAAAGGCAAAGGAGAGGATACTGTATGCAGGCTAAAACCAAGACTGTGCCCTATGAATTTTTTGACCCCGTATATAGCGGGAGCTGCGAAACGCCGATAGATACGGAGTTTAACCTGCCGGACTACTGCCCGGATATACAAAAGCTCTTGAAATGCCGGGCAGTGCCGGAGGTGTCATCTTACATGATTTCCGGTGACACGCTAACTGTGGACGGCGTGATGGACGTGCGGGTACTGTACCTGGACGGGAAGGGAGACTGCGTGCGCTGCGCGGAGTTCACAAAGGAATTCACCCAGAGTGTGAAGCTGAAATCGGCGGAAGAAAAGGCGGTTGCCTGTGTGCAGGCCTCTGTCCTGCACATGACCTGCCGGGCAGTAAGCGCTAGACGGGTAGATCTGCACGCTGCTGTTTCCCTGCAGATTCTGGCGGTGGTGCAGAAAAAGGAGCGGGTCACCACAGATTTAGAGGAGGAATCTATTGAGAAGCGGGGCCGCACCTTCCCGGCCCACCAGGCTGTGAACGCGGTGTGCCACCAGTTCACCATTGAGGATCACCTGCCTCTGAAAAATGGCAAGCCCCCTATTGAGAGCATTCTGCGCCGGGACGTATGCTGCCGGATAACGGAAAGCCGTCTTTCCGAGGAGAGGCTGACCGTCAGCGGCGTGGCAGACGTGGCGTTCCTGTATGCCTCTGCCATGGACAACACTGTGCTGGAAAAAATGACAGCCTCTGTCGACTTCAGCCAGATCATTGACTGCGCCGGGGCAGAGGAAGGGTGCGTCTGCGATTTGCGGGTGGTTACCGGGGAATGCAGCCTTACGCCCAAGGAGGATGACGTGGGGGAGAATACCGGGGTGAGCGTGGTTGTCAAGGTGTTCCTGCTGGCATTCCTCTATAAGGCCTGCGAGGTGGAGATGATAGATGACGCCTACTCGGTAGACTGCCCCCTGGAGCTGCGCTACAGCCAGAGCGCTTTCACCCAGATACATGGCGTGCATACTGAGGTGCTGAAAAAGAAGTGCAGCCTTCAGGTAAGCGGGGAGGAAATTACAAAGGTGCTGGATCTGTGGTGCCAGCAGGACAGCGTGCAGTCTGCCTGCGATAAGGGGAAGCTTACCTACCGGGTGAAATATACCATGTGCCTGCTGTATGGCAATAGCCAGGGCCGCATCCTCTATGTGGAGAAACAGTTTGACCACACCTTCACCACAGAGCTTTCCGATATGGAACCAGGCAAGAGCCAGACAAGCGCCCATACAGATGTGTGGGAATACCGCATTACAGATAAAAACACAGTGGAAATTTCGGCAGAGACTGCGGCCACCACCTTGCTGTACAGCGCCCATACGGTGAAATACCTGGTGAGCGCGGGCAGCGACGAAAACGCCCCTGGCTTTGAGAAGCGGTCACGTTTCCTGCTTTACTATGCCCAGGCAGGGGAGAAGCTGTGGGACATCGCCAAAAGCCGCCGGGCGCGGCTGGGAGATCTGCGCGCCCAGAATGATCTGTATGAAGATACGGTGCCGGAGGCCCGGGCGCTGATTATCACCAACAAGGGCTGAGAGGAGGGCTGAAGCTTATGGAAGGATTTAACGTTTATAAAGACATACAGGATCGCACAGGCGGGGAAATATACATCGGCGTGGTAGGCCCGGTGCGCACCGGGAAATCCACCTTCATCAAAAAATTCATGGACACAGTGGTGATCCCCAATATCCCTGACGGGCTGCAGCGGGAACGGGCGGTGGATGAGCTGCCCCAGTCAGCGGCGGGGCGCACCATCATGACCACAGAACCGAAGTTTATCCCGGAGCAGGCGGTGCAGGTGCAGATTGATGAGGACGCCATGTTCCATGTGCGCATGATCGACTGCGTGGGATACATTGTGCCCAGCGCCATCGGATACATAGAGGAGGATCAGCCCCGGATGGTGCGCACCCCCTGGTTTGAGGAGGCTATTCCCTTTAACATGGCGGCAGAGCTGGGCACTAAGAAGGTGATTACCGAGCACTCCACCATCGGGCTGGTGATCACCACAGACGGCTCCATCAGCGACATCCCCCGGGAGGAATATGAGGAAGCGGAAGAGCGGGTGATTGACGAGCTGCGCCAGACCCAGCGGCCCTTTGTCATGCTTTTAAACTGCGTAGAGCCGGAAACCGCCCATGCCAGGGGCCTTGCCGCCGGGCTTTCGGAAAAGTACGGGGTGCCGGTGCTGCCCGTAAGCTGCGCGGAGATAACCGAGCAGGGCATCAAGGATATCCTCGCAAGCCTTTTGTATCAGTTCCCGGTGCGGGAGGTAGAGCTGGAGGTGCCCGGCTGGGTAACAGCCCTGGAGCCTACCCACTGGCTTTATACGTCCCTGCTGGAAACCCTGCAGGGGGTCAGCAAAATCAGCCGCATGTGTGAGGTAAAGGGCCTTCTGGAGGCAGTAAAAACCTGCGAATACGTGCAGCAAGTGGACGTGGGGGCTATAGATTTGGGCAGTGGGCGCAGCAGGGCGCAGCTTAGGCTCGGTTCCGGGCTTTTCTACCGGGTGTTAAGCGAAAAGACAGAGCTGGACATCCAGGATGAATCCCAGCTTCTGTCCACCCTGCTGGAAATGACCCAGATCAAAAAGACTTTCCAGAAGCTGCAGCAGGCCTATGATGACGTGCTGGAAACAGGCTATGGCATTGTCATGCCAGAGGTGGAGGAGCTTACCCTGGAGGAGCCGCAAATCCTGAAACAGAACGGCAAATATGGCATCCGCCTGAAGGCCACAGCCCCCTCCATCCACATGATGAAAACCCAGATCAATACGGAGATCACCCCCATTGTGGGCAGCGAGCAGCAGTCGGAAGAGCTGGTGCTGTATCTCCTAAAAGAATTCGAGGAAAACCCGGTGAAAATCTGGGAGTCCAATATCTTCGGCAAATCCCTGCACTCCCTGGTAAACGAAGGTATGCACAATAAGCTGTACCGTATGCCTGCAGACGCCCGGGAAAAGGTGCGGGAAACTATCGAGCGCATTATCAACGACGGATGCTCAGGCCTTCTGTGCATCATCCTGTAGCCTATGCAGCAGTGGGATGATCTGGAGGAAATTGACCTGCTGGGAGAGGAAGAGGCAGAGGAAGGGGAAGAGCCTTATCAGGCGCCTCAGGCAGGGGGAAGCCTGAGCACCGTGCCCCTGCTGCAGGCACTGGTGTGCGTGCTGGCCTTTATAGGGCTTCTATATTTGCGGCATACCGGGCACCCGGCCTATGGGGAAATCCGGGAGCAATACCGCCGGGAAGCGGCCCAGGAAATGGAACTGCCCCGCTGGGAAGGGGGCACGCCTATCCGCAGTGCGACTCCTGCTCCCACAGAAAGCCCGGCAGCCCTGCCAGAGGCGGAGGCCCAAAGGCTGTGAGCTTCCAGGCAAGGCTTTGGGACTGCCAGGTTGAGGCGAGGGTTTCCTGCTTTATGCTGGGGGCCTTCGCCTGCCTGTTTATGGGGCGGCAGGCCCCCGCCGTGCTGCTGGCTATAATTTCCCACGAAGGGGGGCATTTGCTGGCTATGGCGGCCCTGGGCGCTGCCCCCCGGCAGATAACGCTTTCCGCTATGGGATGCCGCATGGTGCTGCCAGATGGGGCAGGGCTTGGGGGTCTGGCAGGCGCTGTGGTTTCCCTGGCAGGGCCTGCCGCAAATCTTATGGGGTTCCTTTTCTGCCTGCTGGCACAGGCCCAAACAGTGCCCTTTGCCCTGGCAAGCCTTTCCCTTGGGGCTTTGCACCTGCTGCCTATTGAGCCTTTGGACGGGGGGCTGGCCCTGCGCCGCCTGCTGGAAACCCGCCTTTCCCCAGGCCGGGCGGAGCGGGTGTGCCGCTTTGCCGCCGCCGCACTGCTGCTTCCCCTGTGGGTGCTGGGCTTCTGGGTTTTGCTGCGCACCCGGTATAACTACACCCTTCTGGCTCTTGCCCTGTATCTTATACTCTATTTGGTGCTGGGGAAGGATTATAGCTGAACCTACTATGGGGAAAGGAATGTGCATAAGCAGAACCCCCGCCGGGAAAAGGCGGGGGCTGCTTTATGCAATTTCAGTTTGGTTTAAACCGGCGTTCCTCCTTGGAACTTTCTGCCGGCGTGCGCCGCAGGCTGTACTTGCGGAAGGTGATGAGGAAAGCCAAGACAAACAGGGAGACGCTCAAGCTGGAAAGCTGGATGGAGGCAGGTGCCTCTCCTGTATAAGTGCGGCCCAGGGGCATTAGGGCCAGGTTTGAAAAGCAGTAGGTTACAGTCAGCACCACCGCCAGGCCGCCGGAGACAAAGGCCCGTTTAGCCGCGCCCTCCTCGTCCACCCCGGCAAAAAGCTTGCACAGGTAAAACAGGCTCAGCAGCAAAGCGGCGCAGCTTATGACGGAGAAGAAGTTTTCCACAAAAGAGGAGGACTTGGCGTAAAACACATAAGCCAGTATCAGGTTCAGAATGCCCCAGGCCACTGCCGCCAGATACAGCAGGGGAACCCGCTCCAGGTTCCGTTTCCCGACGAAGAAACCTGCCGCCATATAAAGCTGAACAAAGCCGAAGAGGAGGGATGCCAGCAAATAGGCCACGTGAATCATCCACTGGTTGGAGAATCCGTAAACAGTCATGCCGGTTTGCAGGGCGCGCAGGTACACAGTAAGCTGCAAAACCCCGGATACAATCAGCACCAGCCCGGAAAAAATGGCGGCACATCCTGCCAGCGCGTTGCGCCGGGGCACATACGGCCCGAAATACCGCCGGGATTTAAAGCACATCACGCCGGAAAGCAGCGCCGCCAGCAGGGGCAAACCCAGGCTGCAAAAGGCCACCACGCCGCCATCGGTATAAAATCCTGTGGTATAGTCGTAAAAATACAGCATCTGCACCACGCGCAGCACAACTCCCGCGCCAAATCCCACACAGAGCACCTTTAAAGCATTGCCAACATTCATGCGTTAAACCTCTTCTTTTAAATTGCACCCTGTTAGAGTCTGTCTTAAAACTCCGAAAAACCGTCTTTTTGTCCAGAGACAAACGGTTTCTGTGTTAAAAATCCTCGAAATACGAAAGTATTTCTTGCGGTTTTCGCCTTGAAACCGTCCGCCCTGAACAAAAATACTGGCATTTCTCCGGTTTTAAAACAGACTCTAGGGCGCTGTCTTGCGCTGCCAGCCCTCTATAAAAGCGGCAGGCAGGCTGAGGCTATTATACCACTTTTCTCCAGATGGCACAAGCATAATCCGCCCTTCGCTGCCATAGCTTTTATAGAGGGGGACGGGCTTACCGCTCTTCCAGAGGCTTATATGCCTGCCGCACAGGCAGCGCCCGGTAGGCGGGGCGCATAATCCGCCCGCCAGTGGTCAGCTCCTCAATACGGTGGGCGCACCACCCGGCAATGCGGGACACAGCAAACATGGGGGTGAACAAATCCTCCGGTATGCCCAGCATTTCATACACCAGGCCGGAATAGAAGTCCACATTGGCGCAGATGACCTTTTCTTTTTTCGTCACGTTATAGAACACCTGAGGGGAAAGCCTTTCAATCAGCTCGTAAAGAGCCAGCTTTTTGTCAAAGCCTTTTTCCTTTGCCAGCCCCCTGGCCTTTTCCTTGAGGATAACAGCCCGGGGATCGGACAAGGTGTAGATGGCGTGGCCCATGCCGTAGATAAGGCCGCTGCCGTCAGCAGCCTCCCCGCGCAGAATCTTTTCCAGATAACGGCACACTTCCTCCTCGTCGGCCCAGTCCTTTACATGCGCCATAATATCGTCCATCATCATGCGCACCCGGTGGTTGGCGCCGCCATGGCGGAAACCTTTTAAAGAGCCAACTGCCGCGCCGATGGCTGAATAAATGTCCGTCCCGGCAGAGGTGAGCACCCGGGTGGTAAAGGTGGAGTTGTTGCCGCCGCCATGCTCGGCGTGGAGCACCATGCACAAATCCAGCAGTCGGGCCTCCTCCCGGGTGAAAGCCTTGTCCGGGCGCAGAGCATTTAAAATAGCTTCGGCAGTGCAGTGGCCCGGCTTGTAGGGGTGGAAAAACATGCTTTCCCGGTCAAAATGGCGGCGTTTCACCTGATAAGCATAGGACATGATGGAGGGCATACGGGCAATCAGGGCAATGCTCTGGCGCATGTTGTTCTCCAGGGACTGATCGTCCGGGTTGTCATCGTAAGAGTACAGGGCCAACACAGAGCGGGCCAGTTTGTTCATGATGTTCTTGGAGGGGGCTTTGATAATCATGTCCTCCGGGAAATATTCCGGCAGCTCCCGGTTGTCATAGAGCAGGCTGCACATGCGGTCAAACTGCTTCTTTGTGGGAAGCTTTCCGAAAATCAGCAGCCAGGCCACCTCCTCAAAGCCAAAGCGATCCTCCTGCTCGCAGCCTGCCGCAATGTCCTCCACGCTGATGCCCCGGTACGTAAGCCGCCCCTTATCGGGCACCTTGTCTCCGTCGTCAATAAGATAGCCATGGACATTGCACACATGGGTCAGCCCGGCCATCACACCAGTGCCGTCCTCATTGCGCAGGCCGCGCTTCACCCGGTGCCGGGTGTATTCCTCCTTTGAAATGGTGTTGTTGCGCCGGTATTCCTCACACAGCTCCTGCATAGCTGTTTTGCTGTTTATCTCCTGCATCCAAAACCTCTCCTTCCACAGCTCGTTTCCTGTACCTGTTGTCCTCTTATTCTAACGTGAACCGGGAGGGAAGTCAACTGCTTTTGCAATTTGAAACTGACAAGTATGCAAATTTTATAGGAATTTCCGAATTTAGCAAGGGATAGCCCATATATTTTGAAGGATTTCCTATCGAAAAGTGTAAAACAAAAGGAGCGTGCCGTTATGAAAGGTTCCCACGGGCCAGGCATCGGCCTTGTGCTGGTGTTCCTGCTGCTATACGTTGTATACACCTTTGCGCCTGCCCTGCTGTATAATATGGCAGAAAAAAAAGCGAGCGCGCTTTCTCCTGCGGATAGTGCGCCCGTTCCGTCTCCCAGCCCGGAAGCAGAAAGCGCGCCTCCTGTCCCGGCGGAAAGCCTGCTGCCAAATTTTTTAGAGGGCGCCTCCCTGCCCGGCAGGGAAGAGGAAGAAAGCTTCACTCTCTATGACGTGGCTGTCCAGCAGGTACTTACTGTGCCTGCGGAGGATTTCTTAGCGGCGGCAGTGGCCTGCGAGATGGATCTTTCCAGCCCACCGGAAGCCCTAAAGGCCCAAGCTGTGGCTGCCTACACCTACTATACTCGCCAGAAGGGCAGCAGGCAGGTAAAAGGGGCAGACTTTGCCTGCGACAGCGAAAACTGGCTGGTCTATGTGCCCCAAAGCGCCATGCAGGAGAGGTGGGGGGAGGATTACGAAGCAAATCTCTCCCTGCTCCGGGATATTGTGGGGGAGGTGCGGGGGCAGATGCTCACCTGGCAGGGAAAGCCTGCCCTTACAACGTATTTTGCCATTTCCTCCGGCAGTACGGAAGCAGCGGCAAATGTGTGGGATCCCAGTGCGGCGGAATCCTGCCCCTATCTCCGGCCTGTGGCAAGCCCTGGCGACCAGCTTAGCGACGGTTATTACAGCACCAACTCTTTCACAGCGGAGCAGTTCCGGGAGGCAGCCCTGAGCTATTTTACAGAAGCGGCGCTGGACTTTTCCGGCCCAGCGGAGAACTGGCTCTCGGACTTTGAATATACCGCCTCTGGCACAGTTAAAACAGCCCTGCTGGGAGGCGTGAAAGTGTCCGGCGGGGATTTGCGCAGCGCCTTCTCCCTGCGCAGCGCCTGTTTCTCCCTGTCTGCCGGGGAGGATGGCTTCACCTTCGCTGTCCGGGGCTGGGGCCATGGGGTGGGCATGAGCCAAGCGGGAGCGGTTTTCCTGGCCAAGCAGGGCGCGGATTACAAAGAGATACTGGCACACTATTATCCCGGCACCGTCCTCACTTCTCCGGCCTGATATGCACGTCCATCTGAGGAAAGGGGATTTCCACCCCAGCCTTGTCAAAGGCCTCCTTCACTTTTTCCTGCATGGAATAAAATAAGTTCCAATATTCCTCCTGTTTGCACCACACCTTCATCACCAGGGTGACAGCACTTTCCTGCCACTGGCCCACCGCGATAACCGGGGCCGGATCCGGCAGCACCCGGGAATCCCCTTCGGCAAGTTCCTCCAGCAAAGACTTGGCAAGGGCTAAATCTGCCTGATAGGAGATGCCATAGCTTAAATCCAGCCTGCGGGTGCCGTTGCTAGTAAAGTTCACCACAATGCTGCTGGTCATTTTAGAGTTGGGCACCACCACCTCCTTGTTGTCAAAGGTAGCCAGGATGGTGTACAGCACCTCAATGCGCTTGACAGTGCCTTCGTGGCCCTCAAAGGAAAGGTAATCTCCCATTTTGAAGGGGCGGGTGAAAATAATCTGCATACCGCTGACAAAGTTTGAAAGGCTTCCCTGCAGGGCAAAGCTGGCGGTCAGCCCGGCAGCGCCCAGGGCGGCAATCAGGGAGGTAATGTCCACCTGAAGCTGGGCCACCGCGCTGACCCCTGCCACCAGCAGCACCAGACCTTTCACCACAGACCCTGTAAAGCTTGCAGCCAGGGGATCCATAGGGCCTTTTGCCATAGCTTTTTTCGTCAGCTTTCCCGCAAGCCGGGCCAGCCACCATCCACACAGCAGGATAAGCGCCGCTGCCAGCAAATTCCACGCAAAGCCTGTGGCCCAGCTCCCAAGCCTGCTGGAAAAATCTTCCCATGCCATTTTCATGTTCCATGCGGCATCCATAAAAAATCGCCATGCGGTACAGGGCGCGCCAAGAGGAGGAAGGTTTATCCCCCGCTGCGCCCCATACCGTTCCTTTCTTCATGTTTTGGTTTGCTCATGCCCCGGCCTTTTGGCGCAGAAACGCCGCCAGCAACCCATTTGCCAAGGAGGAAGGGGAGGAGCCGTTTAAAATCAGGTCGGCCCGCCACTTGGTGGGTTCAATATACTGCTGGTGGCGGTAGCGCACCATGTCCAGGTACACCCCGGCAATCTCCTCGAAAGAAAGCCCCCGCTCCGCCATATTCCGGCGCAGCCGACGCACAATGCGTTCGTCAGCCTGGCAGTCGATAAATACTTTTAAATCAAGCTGTTCGTACAGCCAGTCATACCATAAGGCGAAAAGCCCTTCCACCAGCACAAGCTGGAAATCCTCCTCTATGGCCTGGGACAGATCCTCCCGGAGTTTGTCGGCATAGATGGTTTCCGGGCAGTTGTCATCATAATACACATTTCCAGTAACAGGGGACGCAGCCTTGGGGCGCACGCTGTCAGGCTTAAAGTATTCGTCCATGTGGAACACCTTCACCCGCAGATCCCCCAGTTCCCCCTCCAGCCACCGGGCCAGGGTGGATTTCCCGCTGGCAGTGCCTCCGCTGATACCAACTACATAAGGCCGTTTCATGCAGATCTCTCCTTGTGAAAATACTTTTTTCCATTGTATCACAGGGAGCGGCAGTTTGCAATCCATAAAGAAAGACAGGCTGCCCGCTGCTGGGCCGCCTGTCTTTTGCGTATGTTTTGCCTGCTCCTGAAAGGGAAGTGGAAGGAACAGCTTTTCCGGTTCTTTCGTTCGTACTTACGGCTCCAGAAAATATACGGGGCCTTGAGGGTTATCCGGAGAATCTCCCAGCAGGACAGCTTCCAAGTCCCCAAAGCTATAGCCCATTTCCTCCCACTTGGTGAGCAGTTCGTCCAGGATTTCCCCATTGGTGCGGGAGGTGCTGTGCAGCAACACCACAGCCCCCGGATGCACCCGGGGCAGCAGCTTCTGGAAGGCTTCCTCCCGGGAGGGCTGATCGTTTTCATACCAGTCCACATAGGCGAGGCTCCAGAATATGGTGTGATACCCCAGGGCCTTTGCCATTTCCAGATTGCTTTCGCAGAATTTTCCCTGGGGCGGGCGGTAGAGCCTGGGCATTTCTTCCCCGGTAATGTCCTTATAAAGAGCGGCGTTTTTCTCCAGCTCCTCCCGGAAGGCGCTTTCCTCCGCAATGGCAGACATGTCCGGATGGCTGTAGGTATGGTTGCCAATGGTGTGGCCTTCCTCAGCCATGCGCCGCACTAAGTCCGGCTGGGTTTCAAAATAATTCCCCACCAGGAAAAAGGTGGCCTTCACCCCATGCTTTTTCAAAGCATCCAGGATGGGGGAGGTGTTGCCGTTTTCAAAGCCCGCGTCAAAGGTAATATACAGCACCTTCTCCTCTGTGGGCATACAGTACAGGCTGTCATATTCCCACAGGAAATCGCTGCCCGCATTGCCCACAGGCGGCTCCCCCTCCTGCTGGAAGCTCAGCCCCCAGTTGGTGATTTCCCCGGATGCCGCAGCCGACGCGAACACCGCCCCGCCGTTTTTCTTTGCCGCCCACAGCACCAAAGCGCACACCCCGGCTATCACCAGCAGGGATAAGAGCGGTGCCCATATCCGTTTCATCACATTTTCCATGCGTTCCATAGCTTTCTCCTCTCTTTCCGCTGCCTCCGTCTGCAAAAGCGCCCGGCCAGGAGGATATCCCTGAGACTTTGAACAGGTATTCCGCCCCGGGCACTTGCAATGGGGGACAAAATACTGTATGATTTTTGTAAGGTTTTCATGCCATGGTTTTTAAGGTTTCCCTCTTAGACTGAAAGCGGAAACTGGAACTATTGCATGGAAATGACCATTTTGCGCCGGAAAGGGGCTGTGTTTTGATGGAAGCCATGGAAAACAAGAATATACTGGTGGTAGATGATGACAGGGAAATTGTGCGGGCCATTGCCCTGAACCTGGAAAGCGAGGGCTACACTGTATTAAAGGCCTATAACGGCATGGACGCCCTGGACATCGCCCTGACAAGGGAAGTCCATCTCATTATCATAGACGTGATGATGCCAAAGCTGGACGGCCTTTCCGCCATTATGAAAATCCGGGAGCGGAAAAACCTGCCCATCATTGTGCTCTCCGCCAAAAGCGAAAACAGCGACAAGGTAATCGGGCTTTCCATGGGGGCGGACGACTATGTGACAAAGCCCTTTAACCCTATGGAGCTGACAGCCCGGGTGAAGTCCCAGCTCCGCCGGTACACCAGCCTGGGGGACATTCATTCCAGCAGCGAGAACACCATTATAAACGGCAGGCTTTGCTTTAATCTGGACGAGCACGTGCTGTATGCGGACGGAGATCCCATCAAGCTGACAGCAACGGAAACAAAGATTGTAGAGCTTCTCATGCGCAATCCCGGGCGCATTTTTCCTGCCGAGGAGATATACAGCAAAATCTGGAACGAATCTGCCTATTCCACAGAGAATACGGTGATGGTACACATCCGGCGCATCCGGGAGAAAATCGAGATAAACCCGTCGGATCCAGAATATTTAAAGGTGGTATGGGGCATTGGCTACAAAATCGAAAAGCATTGATGGAAACATTTTCAAAGGGCTTATTTCCTGGCTGTGCCTGCTTGCGCTGCTGTGCGGGCTGTGCCTTGCGGTAGTCCTTTCCATTATCGTGCTGGCAAACCCGGACTTGCAAACTCGGGCGGCGGCAAACCTGCAGGAATTTGCCGGAAGCGACAGCCCTTACTATGGCGGTGTCGTCATAGAAGCCATAGAAGGGAAATCCGAAGAGGATGATACGCTTTGGGCTGCTGCTATGGATGCCCAAAAGCAGCATGAGGAGCTTATATACATGCGCACGGTGCAGATTGTATGCGCCTTGGCCATACTGCTCACAGCCCTGGTGCTGGTGTTTGCCTTCCGGCGGGACAGGCGGCGGTTTGAGGCGCTGATGGCAAAGGGGATGGGGAAACTGTGGGTGGAGATCAAATGCCTGCTTTTGGGAGCCATCCTGTTTTCCGGCATGGTGTTTCTGACGGAGGAGGGGCTGGTTTTCGCCCTGTGCCTGTGGGTGCTCAGCCTGTATCTGCTGTGTATGGATATTGGATACAACAGGCAGTTTTTCCGGCACAACATCATCCATTCTGTTTTGAAATGGCTTAATTCTTATAAGAGCATGACCACCTTTGAGCACCGCAGCCTGCGCCGGCTGTTTTCCACCCTGGGAGTGATTGCTGGAATCCTGGCGGTGGCGGCAGTGGCACTGATATGGGCGCCTAACCATCTCTACTATGCGGCGGGCCCTGTGCTTGGCTCAATGATGGTGAGCATTGTTGTCTTTGCCATTACCGGGGTGGTGGGCACAATCGTCTGGTATGTGCTAGGCCTTAAACGCGACCTGCAGGACTGGAACGCACTGATGGCCCAGATTACGGAAATGTATGGCGGCAACCTGAACGCGGTGAATCACGTGCCGCCCACATCCAATCTCTACGACTGCGCCATGCAGCTTAATATGATCCGCACTGGCATTGAAAAGGCCGTAGAGGAGGGCACCAAGGCAGACCGCACGAAGGTAGAGCTTATCACAAACGTATCCCATGACATTAAAACGCCTCTCACCTCCATCATCAGTTACATTGAGCTGCTGAAAAAAGAGCCGGATCTGCCGGATCATGTAATGGACTATATCAGCACTATTTCCCGCAAGGCGGAAAGGCTGAGCAGCATTGTGCAGGACGTATTCGAGGTGTCTAAGGCCGCCACAGGGAATATTACCCTGAATATGGAGGACTTGGACATTGGAAAGCTCCTGCAGCAGACCTTTGGGGAAATGGACGAAACCCTGCGCAATTCCCAGCTCATCTGGCGCATAGATATCCCTGATGTTCCCATGCTGGTTCACGCCGACGGGCAGCGGCTGTACCGGGTGTTCCAAAACCTTATCCGCAACTGCGACCAGTATGCCCTGGAGGGTTCAAGGGCTTACGTGTCCCTGTCCAGCCAAAACGGCTGTGCGGTAGTGAGCATCCGCAACGTTTCCCGCAATGAGATTACTATGGACAGCGAGGATCTCACCGCCCGGTTTGTCAGGGGGGACCAGAACCGCACCACTGAGGGCAGCGGCCTGGGGCTGTCCATTGCCAAAAGCTTTACAGAGGCTTGCGGAGGCCAGTTTTCTGTGCGCACAGACGGGGATCTCTTTATTGCCACTGTGCAGTTTGTACAGATAAACAGAGCGCCTGTTCCTAGCGCTCCTTTGCCGCCCCCGCCCCAGGAGGCTCCTCTGCCTCCCGCCGGGTATGCGGCTCCCCGGGGATGAAAATCTCTCCCGGCGGGCTTGCAGACCTTAAAGCTGTATGCGTTTCCACAGGGAAAAAGCCGCTGTCCTTTTAAAAGCAGCGGCTTTTCTTGTTCATGTAAGAGCCACCCTGGGCGGCGGTTTATACAAGAAATCCAGTGTCAATGCGGCACTGGGTAATCATGCCCTATAAAAGAAAACCCCCGGCTTGCCGGGGGTTTTCTAAATTTTATCAAGCAAGTCATTTTCCCTCTGGGGCAGGGGAAGCTGGCAGCAAATATTCCAGTGAATACGTTTCAAAGGCCTGGGTAAAGGCGGGATTGCCAGTGTTCTTAACTTCGTTCAAATACCCATGGGTGTCCAGGGAAGAATCTTTAATCTGAATAACAGTGACAGCAATATTGGAGCAGTGATCGGAAACACGTTCGTAGTTTGTCAGCAGATCCGTAAGCACAAAGCCCAGCTCAATAGTGCAGCGGCCCTCCTGCAGCCGGCGGATATGCCGGTTTTTCAGTTCCAGCTTCAGCCCGTCAATGACCTGCTCCAAAGGCTCTACCTTGGCAGCGATGACAGGATCGTTTTCCTCAAAGGCTTCCACAGTCAGGTTCAGGATGGTGATGATAGCCCGGGTGATAACCTGAAGCTCCTCCTGGGCTTTGTCGGAAAACTGGATGTCCTTGTCGTGTATTTCATTTGCCACCCGGAGGATGTTCACCGCATGGTCGCCAATGCGCTCGAAATCACCAATGGCATGAAGAAGCTGGGATACGTCATGGCTGTCCTTAGGAGAGAGATCCTTGCTGCTCAGCCTTACTAAAAAGGTGCCCAGCTTATCCTCGTAGAGATCGATTTCCTCCTCCTGCTGGGTAATGGAGTCGGCCACTTTCTGGTCGAATTTGCTGAGGATGGAGATAGCGTTTGCCATGGAGTCCCGGGCGGCCTTTGCCATGTGTATAGACAGGTTGCGGCATTCCGCAATGGCAAGGCCGGGGGAGAGCAGCAGGCGCTCGTCCAGCAGTTCTTCCTTGGTGCTCTGCTCCCGGATGGTGATTTTTGCCAGCTTTTCAAGCTGCTTGGAGAAGGGAAGGAGAATCAAGGTGGTCAGCAGGTTAAAGAGGCTGTGGATGACAGCGATGCCCAAAGCGTTGATGGGGGAGTCTATAAAGTCGAAATGTATGAAAGCGTTTAACAGGTAAAAGCCCGAAAGGCAGATAACCGTGCCCAAAACATTGAAGTATACATGTACGGCTGTAACGCGCTTGGCGTTTTTGTTGGTGCCAATGCTGGAAAGCAGGGCGGTGACACAGGTGCCAATATTCTGGCCCATGATAATGGGAAGGGCCATGCCATAGGTAATGCTGCCTGTCATGGACAGGGACTGCAAAATGCCCACAGAGGCCGCCGAGCTTTGAATAACCCCTGTAACCACAGCGCCCAGCAGTATGCCCGCGATGGGGTTCTGGAACATCACCAGAATGTCCTGGAAAATGGGCATATCCGCCAGAGGGCTTACAGACTGGCTCATAAAGCTCATGCCTGTCATCAGTACGGAAAAGCCCACCAGGATGGTGCCCACGTCCCGCTTTTTGCCTTCCTTGGAGGACATAATCAGCAGCACGCCGATAAGGGCCACAATGGGGGAGAAGGACTCCGGCTTTAACAGCCGTAGGAAAAAGTTGCTGCTCTCAATGCCCGCCGCGCTTAAAATCCAGGCGGTCAGGGTCGTGCCCACGTTGGAACCCATGATAACGCCTACAGTCTGGCTTAGCTGCATAATGCCGGAGTTTACTAAGCCCACCAGCATGACCGTCATGGCGGAAGAGGACTGAATGGCAATGGTGATAATAGCCCCCAGCGCCAGCCCCTTCCATTTGCTGGAGGTCATGGACTTTAAGACCCGTTCCAGCTTGCCGCCCACCATTTTTTCCAGGCCTGCGGACATGACATGCATACCATACAGGAAAAAAGCCAGCCCGCCTAACAGGGTGAAGAGGGAAAAAACGTCCATGTACCTTCCTCCGAATTCATTATAATGTTGACACTTCTACAATTTTCTACAAGCCTATCATACCATACCCAGCCGCCGCCCGCAACGGGTTTTCTGTAAATTTCTTAAATTTGGCGGGTTTAGGGCAACCCTTGCAATTTTCCCCGGCGTCAGGTATAATGGGGAAAACAGAAGGGGAAGGGACGTCTATGAAGCAGCTTGTTGCCTTTGTTTATGCGGTTTTAGCCGGGATATCCATTTCCATCGGCGGGCTGGTGTTTCTCTCCAGCGAAAGCAGGGCAGTGGGAGCCGTCATGTTCTCAGTGGGACTTTTTGCAGTCTGCACCCTGGGGCTGGGGCTTTTCACCGGCAGGGTCTGCTATGTGTTTGACAATCCTCCCGCTTATACGGCGGAGTGCCTGCTCATCTGGCTTGGAAACCTTGGGGGGGCTTTTCTTGCAGGCAGCGCGGTACGGCTGACGCGGCTTTCCGCTGTGGCGGAAAAGGCCCAGGCTTTAAGTGGGACAAAGCTGGAGGACTCTCCTCTCAGCGTGTTCATCCTGGCGGTTTTCTGCAATATCCTCATCTACCTTGCGGTGGAAAGCTACCGGAACAACCCCCACCAGCTAGGGAAGTATCTGGGCATGCTTTTGGGGGTGTCGGTGTTCGTGCTGGCAGGGCTGGAGCACTGCGTGGCAAATATGTTCTATTTCACCGCCGGCGGAGCCTGGAGCCTTCATGCCCTCTTGTACATAGGCATCATGACAGCGGGAAACGCTTTAGGCGGGGTGCTGTTCCCGCTGTGCCGCAAACTGAAAGCTTACAGCGAAGGAAAATAAGTTTTAGGCAGCGGAGCGGCCCGGTTTTCGGGCCGCTCTTTTCTGCAAAAATTTTTTGTTTTCCTGTAACCTTTTTGCCCCAAACAGCGCTATATAGGTTAGGGCTTGTTTGAAAAATCGTAAACACCGTCTTTTTGCCCCAAACGGGCGTTTTCTGTGTTGGAAATCCTTGACAGGCGGCAGCCTGTCTTGCGGTTTCCGCCTTGAAACCGCTCCCTTTGGAACAAGAATTCCGGCACTTCCTCTATTTTCAAACAAGCTCTAAAGCCCATGGGAAAGGAGTTATGAAACTATGGATGATGAAGCCATTGTGGCGCTGTTTTTGCAGCGGGACGAAGGGGCGCTGCGGGAGGTGTCCGGGAAATATGGGGGTAGGCTGCGGACTTTGGCAAATTCCATTTTGCAGGACGCTTCTGCTGCCGAGGAATGTGAGAACGATACCTATTTGCAGGCCTGGAACAGTATTCCGCCCCACCAGCCCGGGGGATACCTTTTTGCCTTTCTGGCAAAGATCACCCGGCATCTGGCGCTGGACGCCTGCCGTAGGCGTGCTCGGAAGAAGCGCGCAGGCATTTGCGCCCGCCTGACAAAAGAGCTGGAGCAGTGCATCCCCGGCCCCTCCGACACCCCCTGCCAGGTGGACGGCATATTGCTGGCAGGGGTGCTGGAGTCCTATCTGCAAAGCCTGCCGGAGGAAAAGCGGTATATGTTTTTGCGGCGGTACTGGTACTGCGATTCTGTCCCCAGCGTGGCAAAGCGTATGGGGATTACCCAGGCCAAGGTGAAAACCACGCTGCACCGGGTGCGGGCCGGGCTGAAAGAATACTTAATCAAGGAGGGGTATGACGTATGAGAGGACAGGAGCTTTTAGACAAGCTGGAGCTTTTAAGTCCAGAACTTATCCAGTCTGCCGCAGGAGATCCCCCCGGGGTGGAGGAGACAAAAACCCAGCGCCGCCGGGGGCTTTTCTGGAGCTTTATGGGCGGGTGCGCTGCCGGGGCCGTATGCCTGAGCCTTGCCCTGCTGCCCCTGTTTCTGGGGCAGGGAGACAGCGTGGAGCCAGGAGGATCCTCTGCAGCGCCCCTGGCAGGAACGCCGTCCCCCAGCCCTTCTCCCAGCCCCTCTCCGAAAGCGCCGGGGATAGAGCCGGTGTATGTGGAATGGACGCAGGACTTGCCCCTGGAAAAGTATTTTGCCCATGAAGAGCAGGAAAAAGACAGGGAAAAGCTTCAGAAACTGCCAAGAACCTTTTTCGGATATGACGAAGGGGAGAGCAGGTCTTTCAGCTTCCGGCAGGAGGAACTGGAGGAAGAAGGGGATATTCCTTCCATAGATTCCGCCTGGGATTTCACCTGCCACGCCTGGTATGACAGCGGAAGCACCCCCAAAAGCCTGTCGGTGCGCTGGGAGTGGTATGAAGTTTCAGATCAGATAGCGAATATGAATACAGAAGAAATAGGGGTGCAAATCGCCGGGCGTTCCAATTTCATTTCCCCGGAAAGCTATATCCGCTTGAACCGCACAGTGGTGCGCCGGGACGGGGCGGAGATTACGGTGCTGGGCCAGATGGACAGCCAGAAATTCTTTGTATTCCAAAAGGACGGGGCATGGCACCTGCTTCGAGCCACCGCAGGCGTTCCCCAGGAAATGCTGCTGCAAGTGCTGGATCACTTCTTCCAGCATCCTGCGGATTTCAGGAACTTTTCAAAGGAAGCCGGAGATATATATGAGTGGGCAGAACTGGAAACCTGCCCCGAAGCCTTTGCGGGGTATTATCCCCGGCAGGAGGATTCGGATCTGGTGCCGCCGCTGGCGGGGGCCGAGGTGCTGCTGCTTAACGGGGAGCCGGTGCGCATCCAGTGCGTGTACGATTCCGACACGGTAACCGGAACCCTCCTGCAATGGACAGTGTATAAGGAAACCCCGGATAACCAGTCATCCCCTATTTCCCGGCTCAGGGCCGCAGGGGATTTGTATGATTTTTCCCAGGAAAGCGTAAAGGCCTATTTCCGGCAGGCGCCTGCCGGAACCGGAAGGAATATCATCTATTTCACCTGGGACGGCTGCCGGGTGGAGGCGCAGTTTGCTGAGAAAGCCTCCCCCGAGGACGTGATATGGCCCATTCTGGAGATGATGCGGGAGCAATCCCATGCCTGGGAGCTTTCCAACCGGTGGAGCAAGACCTATAGCGATATGGAAGCGGGAAAAGTCCCTGTGGATCCTGCTGTGTCCATGGCTGTTTTCCCCAAAATCCGGGAAGAATATTTCTTTGGGGATCTGCGCGACGCCACCTTGGAATCAGTGGAGGCATACCTTTCCCGACCGGAGATACGGGAAAGCGGGCGTTTTTACTTCACGTGGGAGGGGTATTACGCCTACGCCCAGCTAACCCCTGCCGCTGAAGCCGCAGAACTCTATGGATTTATTGCCCGCGTGCGGGGAGACTGAGAATAATCCCCGAACAGGAAAGCTCGTCCTTTGCCACAAATATGGCAGGGGCGGGCTTTTTTGCTTTGGCGGGAGTCCAAGGGAAAACGCAGTCGCAAAAAAACGCACAGAGAGCGGTTTGCCAGGAAAACGCAAAAAAGAACAAAAATGGACGAGTATGAGAACTGTTTTTTGTCAGGCAGAGGCGGGGCAGGGCGGTGCTACTGCCTTGACATCAGGGTTAAAGGGCGCTATAATTTTTTGTGGTATCAATACGGCCTGCGCATCCTGCTGCCCTTTTCCCCTGAGGCTGCAGGCGTGCGGAACCTCTGCCTGCAGCGGGAAGCGTTGCTGCACGCAGGGCATGAAAGGCTGTGCGGAAAGGAAGTGCGCAATGGGCAAACATAAAAAGGGTTTGGCGGTGTGCATTATTGCCGTTTTGCTGCTGCTGGCGGCCTCGCTTCTGACCGGGTTTCACGGCAGGGCGGAGAGCGTGCAGGAAGCTATGCGGGACGCGGTACTGCACAACGTAAACCAAATCACATTCATCGGCGGGAAGCTGATAAATCCGGGGCTTGTTTCAGCCTTTCTGGTTACAGCTATCCTTCTGATAGCGGCGGCCTGTATCCGGGTGTTCGCCATTCCCCGGTTCCGGCTTATCCCGGGAAAATTCCAGATGGTGCTGGAAGAAGCGGTGGGCCTGTTTGACAACATGGCAAAAACCAACAGCCCCCACCGCAACGGCTTTCTGGGGGCTTACATTTTTGGCGCAGGGGCTTATATCTTTGTAGGGACGCTCTTTGAGCTGCTGGGCTTTGAGGCTATTACAGCCCATGGGGAGCCTGTCACCCTGCCGGCCCCGCTTTCAGACGTAAACGCGGCCATCGCGCTGGGGGTGCTCTCCTATCTGGTTATCCTCTCCGGCGGTATAGCAGGCAATGGCGTGGGGGGAATCGGCAAAACCCTTAAGGAGTTTTCCCTTCCCATCTCTATGAGCTTCCGGCTTTTCGGCGCGCTGCTCTCCGGCCTGCTGGTAACGGAGCTGGTGTACTATTTCGTCACCCTGAGCTTTGTGTTGCCGGTGATCGTGGCGGTGCTGTTTACGTTGATCCACGCGCTGGTGCAGACCTACGTGCTCACTATGCTTACTGCCCTGTATTACGGCGAAGTGTCCGAGCCTTCCCATAAGGAGAAAAAGGGGAAGCAGAAGGCAAAGGCTTCCGCCTGAGGATATTTGCAATCAAACCTATAAATGGAGGTAGAACGACTATGAAAACCTTATACCGTCACAAGAAAGTCCTGTACACGCTGCTGCTTGCAGTGCTGCTGATGCTCTGCATCGGGATGCCGGCCCTGGCAGCCGAAGGGGAGGGCGCGCCTGCTGACGAGCCTGCCCAGGCTGCCCAGGACAACAGCATTGGTTCTAAGGCTATTGCCGCCGCTATTGCCGTAGGTCTTGCCGCTGCTGGCGGCGCGGTTGGCATGGGCATTGCCACGGCCAAGTCTGCCGAAGGCATTTCCCGCCAGCCCGAGGCTGAAGGCAAAATCCGTACAGCTTTCATGCTGGGCCTGGTGTTCATTGAAACCGCCATCATCTATGCGCTGCTGGTGGTTATCTTGATTATTTTCGTACTATAAAGGTAGGTGGCAGACGTGTCGAACATACCACTTAATATCGACTGGCAGCAGATCCTGCTGCATTGGATGAACCTGGCTATCCTGGTAGGCGGGCTGTATTTCCTTCTGTTCAAGCCTGTCAAGCAGTTTATGGAAAAGCGACAGGCGCATTATCAGGAGATGGAGGATAAGGCTGCCGGGAAGCTGCAGGAGGCCGAAGGCGTAAAGGCCCAGTACCAGCAGAAGCTGGACGGGGTGGAGGCAGAGCTTCATGAGGCCCGGGCCAAAGTGCAGCAGGCAGTGGAGAAATCCACCCAGGAGCAGTTGGAGCAGGCTAAAAAGCAGGCCGCGCAGATTGTGGCCCAGGCCAGGTCTGAAGCGGAGCACAGCAAGGAAAAGGTGATGAAGGAAGCCCAGCGGGAGCTGAAAAAGCTGGCAACCGAGGCGGCTGAAAAGATTGCCTTTAAATCGGATGTAGATCCTTTCGACCAGTTCTTGAATCTGGCAGAAGGAGGCAAGGAAAATGAGAGCCGATAGAGGCCATTTGAGAGCTATACTGTGCAGTGCCAAACAGCCCAGCCCGGAGCAGATGAAACGCTTCACCCAGTTCCTGCTGGAGAAATACCAGCGTAAGGTGCCTGTTGTCTGGGAGCAGGACAGCGCCCTGCGCACGGGGTTCCGGCTTCAGGTGGGATCCGATATCTACGACTGGACCCCTCATGGCAGGCTGCGCCAGTTCCAGGACTACCTGCGGGCCTTGCGCCCTGGGCAGGATGATCTCCTGCCTCTGATGCGGGAGGCTGTGCAGGAGTGGGATCCGGCCATAAACCCCGAGGAAATCGGGGAGGTGCTCACAGTGGGCAGCGAAATTGCCACAGTGGGCGGGCTGGAACATGCCCAGTACGGAGAAATCCTGGTGTTTGACTCCGGCGTGAAGGGCATGGTGCAGGACTTACGGGAAAACGATTTAAGCTGCATCCTCTTTGGGGACAGCCAGGAAATAACAGCCGGCAGCATGGTGCGCCGCACCATGAAAACCGCCGCCATGCGGGTGGGCGATGGCTTTCTGGGCCGGGTTGTGGACGCTTTGGGCATTCCGGTGGATGGGAAAGGGCATATTGAGGCGGAAACCCATTTCCCCATGGAGGCCCCTGCTCCCGGCATTCTGGAGCGCCAGCCTGTAAATACCCCCATGGAGACGGGCCTTCTGGCTATCGACTCCATGTTCCCCATTGGACGGGGCCAGCGTGAGCTGATTATCGGTGACCGCCAGACAGGCAAAACCGCCATTGCCCTGGACACCATCCTGAACCAGAAAGGCAAAGGCGTGGTGTGCATTTATGTGGCTATCGGGCAGAAAACCAGTTCTATCGCCCAACTGGTGGAAAACCTTTCCCGCCGGGGTGCCATGGATTATACAACAGTGGTCAGCGCCCCTGCCGGGGCCTCTGCCGCCTTGCAGTATATCGCGCCCTATGCCGGATGTGCTTTAGGCGAATATTTTATGCGCCAGGGCCGGGACGTGCTGATTGTCTATGACGATCTCTCTAAGCACGCCATTGCGTACCGGGCTTTAAGCCTTTTGCTGGAGCGTTCTCCGGGCCGCGAAGCCTATCCTGGCGATGTGTTCTACCTCCACTCCCGGCTGCTGGAGCGTGCGGCCCACCTGTCCGACGAGCTGGGCGGCGGCAGCATGACCGCTTTGCCCATTGTGGAAACCCAGGCCGGGGACGTGTCCGCTTACATTCCTACCAACATTATCTCCATTACAGACGGCCAGATTTTCTTGGAAAGTGATCTGTTCTTTGCGGGCCAGCGGCCTGCCGTCAACGTAGGCCTGTCTGTGTCCCGTGTAGGCGGCGACGCCCAGACAAAGGCGATGAAGTCTGCCGCAGGCGCCATCCGCCTGGACTTGGCCCAATACCGGGAGATGGAGGTTTTCACCCAGTTCTCCAGTGATTTGGACGAGGCCACCAAGCGCCAGCTTGCCTATGGCCAGGGACTGATGCGGCTTTTGCGCCAGCCCCAGTATGCCCCCTTCTCCCAGCACCAGCAGGTGATCATTTTGGTTGCCGCCATGGCTCACGTCATGCAGGAGGTAGGTTTGGAGGAGCTGGACGAGTTTAGGGAAAAGCTTCTCGCTTATGTGGAGGAAGAGGCCCCGGACATCTGCCGCAGGGCGGATCAAACCGGGCAGCTTTTTGAGGATGACCGGGAGGAGATTATTGCCCTCTCCAAGGAGTACCTGGAGAAATTCCGGGCTGGAAAGGGCGGGAACTGAGTATGCCCGGTACGAAAGAAATAAAGTCCCATATTGAAAGCGTGCGGGAGACGAGGAAGATTACCAACGCCATGTACCTCATCGCCTCCACCAAGCTGCGCCGGGCCAGAATGGATCTGGATAACACCCGGCCCTATTTTGAGGCCCTGCAAGGGGAGATAAAGCGCATTTTCCGCACCGCCAAGGATGTGGACAGCCACTATTTCTATCCCCCGGACGGTTCCCCGTCTTTAGAGGGCACCTATGGCTGCCTTGTCATTACAGCGGATAAGGGCCTTGCTGGAGCTTACAACCAGAACGCCATCCGTCAGGCGCAAGGCCTTCTGGAGGAGCACCCCGACACAAAGCTTTTTGTGGTGGGGGAGTATGGGCGCAGGTTCTTCATGCAGCGCCGCATCCCTATTGAGCACAGCTTCCTCTATACCGCCCAGAACCCCACCATGCAGCGGGCCAGGGAAATCAGCGCCCTGCTTCTGGACGGCTTTGACCGCGGGGAGCTGAAAAAGATATTTATCATATATACGGACATGGAGAGCAGCGTCAGCTTTATGGCTCATTGCGACCGCCTGCTGCCTTTCCACAGGACATATTTTGTGGACACAGCCCAGAAGGAAAAGTCTGTACGGGAGCCTTTTGAGTTTCTGCCGGATGCACGCACAGTGCTGAACAGCATTATGCAGAGCTATGTGTCCGGGTTCATTTACAGCGCCCTTATCGACAGCTTCTGCTGCGAGCAGGACGCCCGCATGACAGCCATGGACAGCGCCAACCAGAATGCGGAGAAGCTTTTGGGAGAGCTGTCCCTCCAGTATAACCGGGTGCGGCAGTCGGCTATTACCCAGGAAATTACCGAGGTATCTGCCGGGGCCAAGGCCCAGCGCCAAAAGAAGGGAAGGTGAGGGATTTGGAAAAAGGAATTATCGTGCAGGTATCCGGTCCCGTCGTCGATGTAGAGATACAGGGGCCTCTGCCCAGGCTGCGGGAGCAGCTCACTGTGGAAAAGGACGGCACAGTGCGGGTGATGGAAGTGGCCCAGCACATGGGGAAAGACAGGGTGCGATGCATCATGCTTTCCGCCAGCGAGGGCCTGCAGCGCGGCCTTGCGGTAGACGTGCCTGGGCACACCATCCAGGTGCCCGTTGGTACGGCTACCCTGGGACGCATGTTCAACGTCCTGGGCCAGCCCATAGACGGGGGCGGCCCTCTGCCCGAAGGCACGCCTGTGCAGAGTATCTACCGCAGCCCGCCCTCCTTTGAGGAGCAAAGCCCGGCTGTGGAGATCCTAGAGACAGGCATCAAGGTTATCGACCTGCTGGAGCCTTATCCCCGGGGCGGCAAAATCGGCCTGTTCGGCGGGGCGGGCGTGGGCAAGACGGTGCTCATTCAGGAGCTTATCCACAATGTTGCCATGGAGCATGGCGGCTATTCCATCTTCACTGGCGTGGGCGAGCGCAGCCGCGAGGGCAACGATCTCTGGCGGGAAATGCGGGAAAGCGGCGTTTCCGACAAGACCGCCCTGGTGTTCGGCCAGATGAACGAATCTCCTGGCGTGCGTATGCGGGTGGCCCTTTCCGGCCTTACCATGGCGGAGCATTTCCGTGACAAGGAGCATAAGGACGTGTTGCTTTTCATTGACAATATCTTCCGTTTCGTCCAGGCAGGCAGTGAGGTTTCCACCCTGCTGGGGCGTATGCCTTCTGCTGTGGGCTACCAGCCCACCCTGGCAAACGAAATGGGAGAGCTGCAGGAACGCATCACCTCCACCAAGGAAGGCTCTGTCACCTCCGTCCAGGCGGTATATGTGCCTGCCGATGACCTGACCGACCCCGCCACAGCCACCACTTTCGCCCATCTGGACGCCACCACGGTTTTAAGCCGTAAAATCTCCGAGCAGGGCATTTACCCGGCTGTGGATCCCCTGGCTTCCTCCTCCCGCATTTTGGAAGCAGATGTAGTGGGCAAAGAGCATTACCGTATTGCCCGGAAATGCCAGGAGATTCTGGAGAAGTATAACGAGCTGCAGGACATCATTGCCATTTTGGGTATGGATGAACTCAGCGAGGAGGATCAGAAAATTGTGGCCCGGGCCCGCCGGCTGCAGCGTTTCTTTGCACAGCCCACCCATGTGGCAGAAAAATTCACCGGTATCCCCGGCGTGTATGTGCCCTTAAAGGATACGCTGGAAAGCTTCGGCAAGCTGGTGGACGGGGAACTGGACGAATACCCGGAAGCCGCCTTCTATAATGTAGGCACTTGGCGGGATGTGGTGGAAAAGGCCCGGAAAATGGAAGCGGGTGAACTGTAATGGAGGTGTTTCAGGTACACATCCTGGCAGCGGATAAAACCTTCTATGAAGGCCCCTGCGAAAGCCTGACCATTCCCACCTCGGATGGGGAGCAGTGCATCCTGGCCCACCACAGCAGCATGATAGCGGCAGTGCTGCCCGGCACCATGCGCTATCGCGCTCCGGGGCAGCCGGTGCAGCCGGCTGCTGTGTCCCCGGGCATGGTAAAGATGGAGAACAACGAGGTTTTGGTTTTAGTGGACTCCGCCGAGCGTCCGGAGGATATCGACGCAGCCCGGGCGCGCCGGGAAGCAGACGAGGCCATGGAGGCCATCCTCCAGCGAAAGAGCCGCCAGGAATACCAGGTGGCCCAGGCCACCCTGGCCCGGGCGCTGAACCGCCTGCGCGTAAAATCTACGGTCACTCACCTGGAGCATTAAAGTTTCATGTACAAAAAGAGCCTGCCTTTCCTGCTTTCAGGAAGGGCAGGCTGCTTTTATGCCAGTTAAGGTTTTAAGGCAGAAATGCCTGTTTTCTTTGTCCACCTCTCTTTTTCGGTAGATTTATTCATAAATATATGGTATACTATCAATAAAATCAGTGAAAACTATGCCATTTATATAGAAAATCTATTTTCAGGAGGCTGCTGTGAACAAGAAATCTGCGAAGCTCAAAGAAAAATTCACCTTTAAAACTTTCTTTTTCCTCACCCTGGCAGGCATTATCAATGCCACCGGGGTAACCATGTTCCTGGCCCCTGTCAAGCTCTATGACAGCGGCATCTCCGGCACCTCCATTCTCCTTTCTCAAATTACGCCGGACTACCTCTCCTTGTCTTTCTTCCTGCTGCTGCTCAATGTCCCCCTGTTTCTGTATGGCTACAAAAAACAGGGCGCTTATTTTACCGTCTGTGCCATCTATACAGTAGGGATCTATTCCCTGGCGGCCTGGCTGATTACCGACGTGCTGCCTGTAGACGTAAGCATTGCCTCTCCTTTGGCAGGAGAGGATCTGTTGCTATGTGCCATTTTTGGCGGGCTGATTTCCGGTGTAGGCAGCGGCCTCGCCATCCGCAGTGGGGGGGCTATGGACGGCATAGAGGTGATGGCGGTCATCTTTGCCAAACGCCTGGGGCTGACAGTAGGTACCTTTGTAATGATATATAACCTACTTTTGTATGTCATTTGCGGCATCCTTCTGCAAAGCTGGATCCTGCCCCTGTATTCCATTGTGGCATATGCCGCCGCCCTGAAAACAGTGGACTTCCTGGTGGAAGGCATAGACCGCTCCAAAGCTGCCATGATTGTCACCTCCAAGCCTGAGGAGGTGGGGGCTTCTCTTTCTGAGGAGTTTAAATGCGGACTGACCATCCTGGACGCCAAAGGCTATTTCTCCCAGTCCGCTAAAAGCGTGGTGTACATCGTTCTGAACCGTTTCCAGATCACCCGCATGAAGAACATTGTCCATGCGGAAGATCCCACTGCTTACATATCCATTTCGGAGGTGGCGGACGTGCTCAGAGGGGAACCGTAAGGAAATTCCTTACAATTCTCTTAAAATGGCAGGGCTGGCCTGCCGGCGGGGGTTCGTTGCCTTGACACCATGCAGGGCCGGTGCTATACTAAAAGTGTAATTTTTTTTAACTAGGCGAAGAAGGGAAGGGATTATTTATGAACATAAACGCTGTGCAGGCTGGTATCCAGGCACAGGGGATACAGGGAACAGCCCCTGTTAAGCAGGCCCCCGCTGCGGAACAGGCCCGGCCGGAAATTAAACAGCCTGCTTCCGCTTTTGACGAATACATACCAGAGGATAAGGAGGCCCACGCTCCCATTGGCTTGTACCGGGTGGTGCAAGAAGATGGTGTGCCTAAGGTGGAGTTTGACGATCCGGAGAAGTCTGCCCCGGAGGCTCCTGCAAAAGAGAAGGAAGCGTCCAATGTCACCACGATGGACACCGGGAAGGTGGACAGGGAGATAAAAGCTTTGAAGGAGAAGCAGGAGAAGCTTTCCCAGCAGGTGGAACGGGAGCAGGAGCCTCAGCGAAGGGAAGCGCTGGAAAGGCAGTTGGCCCAGATGGAACAGGAGCTGGCGCAGAAGGATAACGATACGTATCGGAGGAATCATGCGGTAATTTCCTGAGAGAGGGAAATCTTTTCATACCAATACCAAAAGGCGGCAGGGAAGCAGTCCCCGCCGTCTTTTTGCATTACTATAAATCATTTTCAGGCTGTTGTCTTTTTCAAAGCTGGTAAGAAATTTGTAAGTATTTTAGAACCTTATATACCTTGACAGGTGAGGTATATAAGGCGTATAATCTACCTGTAAGCAGGGCACAGCCTTTGGGGCGCGCCCTGGAAAACCAGAACAAAGGAGGGGGCGCTTTGTCCATTGCGTCAGATGTTATCCGCGGGCATACGGATACGATTATTCTGGCCCAGTTGATGCAGGAAGACAGCTATGGGTATAAAATCAACCGGGCCATTGTAGAAAAGACAGAGGGTCTGTTCGAGCTAAAGGAAGCCACCTTGTATACGGCCTTCCGGCGGCTGGAGCAGTTAGGGTGTATCACCTCTTATTGGGGAGATGAGAACACCGGCGCGCGCAGGCGGTATTATTCCATCACCCCGTATGGGGTAGAGCAGTATACCCGCATGGCGGCAGAGTGGGAGCAGTCAGCCCGGCTTTTGCAGCGGCTGATTTATCCGGAAACTGAGATGAAAAAGTGAGAAAGGACGCGATTGTATGGAATACCGTTTAAGGGCCTATGTGGATGAGCTTTTTCAAAGCGCACCCCGCACCCAGCGGGCCTATGAGTTGAAAGTGGAGCTGACCCAGAACCTTTTGGATAAATATTTTGCCCTTTTAAGCGAGGGCAAAAGCGAAGACGATGCCTATAACCTTACGGTTATGAGCATTGGCGATGTGCGGGAGCTTTTTGCCGGGCTTTCCGAGGATGAGGATGTTCCGCCGCCCATGGCCCAGCCCGCTATGCCGGAGGAAGGCCGGGCCCGCCATGCTGCCGTGGTTACCATAGCTGTAATGCTGTACATTTTGAGCGTGGTGCCTGTCATCGTGATTTCCAGCCTGTTTGGCGGCTATGGGGAAGGCTGGCCGGTGCTGGGCGTTGCGCTGATGTTTGTGATGATAGCCGCCGCCACAGGCCTGCTGATTTATGATCACATGACAAAGCCCAAAAACCAGCCTTATGTCATGCCGGGCACTGTGGTGGAAGAATTTAAAGAGTGGCAGGCAGGCAAGTCCCAGAAAAAGCAGATGATGAAATCTATCCGGTCGGCATACTGGCCCCTGGTGCTGGCCCTGTATTTCCTCCTAAGCTTTGGCACAGGCAAGTGGTACATCACCTGGATTATTTTCTTAATTGCCCCGGCAGTGGACAGCATTATCAGCGCTGTGCTGACCCTCCAGGACAAAAATGTGCGGTAGGCCGGAAAGGGGAGACTTATATGAAAAAGAAGCGCGCGATTTTTACTATTGTAGCCGGTTCCATTGCAGTGGTGTTCCTTTCTGGCATTCTATTGGTAGGCCTTAGCAGCAACGGCTTTGGGCTTATGGCCGCGCAGGCCAGCTCGGATGAACATTCCTATGGCTACGACAATGTAATAACCCTGGATCCGGCGGAAAACGCTGTCAGCCAGTTGGAAATAAGCTGGGAAGCAGGCCCGGTAGAGGTGAAGGCTGTCCCGGCAGGCAAAATCCGCATCACAGAAAGCAGCGGCCACAAGCTGGAGGAGTCAGAGCAGATGCAGGTGCGGGTAAACGGGAATAAACTGGAAATTTCCTGGGATCACAGCCGTTTCAAGTTGTTTTCCCTGAATTTCTTTGGTATGAACAGCAAATCCCTGGTTGTAGAGCTTCCCCAAGAGGTTGCCTCCCAGCTTACAGAGATAGACTGCTCCAACATTTCCGGAGACATGGATATCTCCGACCTTACCGGCACAGAAGGGGAATTCTCCTCTGTCTCCGGCGCGCTGCGTCTCAGCAGGCTGGCCTTTAGCGAGGACTGCGGCCTCAGCACCACCAGCGGCGATATTATCCTGAAGGGCTTTGCTTCCGAAACCCTGGATGCCAGCACCACCAGCGGTATACTGCGCTTTGCGGATACCACAGCAGAGGAAATGCACTGCCATTCTGTGTCTGGTGAAATTGATGTGGAGGGCGCTGCGCAAAAATTCGATTCCTCCAGCGTCTCCGGTTCCAGCCGGGCTGCTCTCTCAGCCTGCCCGGAAGAGGTGAAGATGGAGTCTGTCTCCGGGGCCATCATAGTGGAGCTTCCGTCAAACGCCAGCTTTACTGTGGAGCATGACACTGTCTCCGGCTCCTTCTCCTCCGACTTCCCTTCCACAGACGGGAAAGGCGGGAAACGCGTATGCGGCACAGGAAAGCCTAGCGGTGAATTGTCTTTCTCCACCACCTCAGGAAACATGCAGGTGGTGAAAGCCTCCGCCGCAGGCTGACTTTACGATATATTTTATGCAGATAAAAAGCGCCTGTCCAGAATTTAGGACAGGCGCTTTTGGCGTTCAAAGATACTCAGGATTTTAGAGATGAGTTATTCTCAATATCCCGCACCAAAGGCTGGATTTGGGAAATCATGTTGTCCATGTCCTCAAACATGGCGCTTTTCGTGGTGCCCAAGCTGCTGGCATTGTTAATATGCTTCTGAACATCCTGGTATAAGTCTTTAATCCGGTCAAAGAACCGGCAGATAATCTGCAGCTCTGCCTGGGAGGACTCAATGACATCAGAAATTTCCGACTGGACAGCAGAAGCGCCGTCAGCGGCGGAAGTGATGGTTTGAAAGCTTTCGTCTGCCTGGGAAACGATGCCCACGCCTAAGCCCAGTGTTTCCTGGGAAGAGGAAATGCGGCCGCTCAACTCGTTTGCCCGCTGCTCCACCTCGCTTACGCCATCGCTCACTTCCCCTGCCAGGGCCTTGATTTCCCCGGCAAGCTCCTTCACCTGGGCGGCCACCACAGAAAAGCCCCGGCCTGCCGCCCCTACCCGGGCGGCCTCAATAGAGGCATTGAGGGCCAGAATGTTGGTTTCATCGGCAATGGACACAATTTTGCCCATGCACTGCTGTATGCCATTTACAGCAGCCTGCAGTTGGGAGAAGGTGCCAGCCATCTCCTCATAGGAGGCCTGCACCGCTGCGGAGATTTTTCCCAGTTCTACCATCTGGGCCTGGGCGCCTGTCACGCTTTCCGCAATGTCTCCCCGCACCTGCCCGAATTGCCCTGCCGCTTCGTCAATATTGGAAAAGGAATCTCCCAAATCAGAAAGCTTGTTCTGGAACAAATCAGCCTCCCGCATGACGCCGGAGAAGGAGGAGCTTACCAGGCTCAGCTCCTGGAGAGCGGCAACCTCCTTCTGCACCAGTTCCTGCCGGCAGCCTTTCAGGCTGCCGGCGATGTGCAGCATGGGATAAAGGCTTCTTTCCTCCTGGGCCTGTTTTTCCTGTTTCTTAAAAAAGAACCCCATGGCTTCCCCCTCCTTTATTCAAAGACCACGCAGGTCATGGACTGGTTTACAAAACGGTTGTTATAATGCTCCCCATAGCCCACAAGGCCTGCGTGGCACCCCAGTGCAGCCATATCCTGCAAATAGGCCTGCATGTAGTTGTGCTGGGAGAAAAGCTTGTAGCGGAACAGGCAGTTTACAGAAAAAATAGCCGACCGCCGGGGGAAGTCCGCGCAAATCCGCTGGATAGTCTCCTGGGTGATGGCCTTATAATCTCCCAGCTCCAGCAAAATCAGCACGTCTGAATCGTTGACCTGCCGGAAGCAGGCCAGTGCGTTGCCGTGTACCTCCTTGATGGAGATAATGCAGGTGTCATTTCCATTCAGCTTGCCAAAAGGATTCTGGAAGGTGCGGGTAAGGATTTCCTCGTCCGTAACGTGTAGGATGTCTTTGTAAACCTGCTTGGCGGGCTTGCCGTTTAAGGATCCTAGTATGTAGTTGGCCCTGTCTGTGTTGGAGGCAATAAAGCGGTAATTCCCCAGTTGATGGTAGATGTTTTCCTTGTAGGTTTTCACCCGCCCGTTTTCGTTGCGCACCAGCCCATAGGCCACTGCGTCCTGGTATACCCGCCCGTTGGCAGACACTTTGCCCTGATCGCCTGTGCCGCCCACCAGGGGGATACTGCGCTTGCCCAGGGATGTGTTGATAGTAGTCAGCACGCAGGCGTCATTGCCGCTGCAAAAATCTATGCACACTGTGTTTTCCCCGGAACCGCCTACCGCCTTTATGTCTGCTTCCAAACGCTGGATATGCTTGACGGGCATGGTGGAAACCTGCTCCAGCACGTTGGCGGCGGCGCGCACGCCATTGGAAAAAGCAATAATGCCCACGCCCTTTTCCACCACCTGCGTCTGGTAGCTCATCCCTACGCACCCGATGCTGGGTACCCCAGGGAACCTTCTCTCCAATTCTTCCACGTGCTTTTCAAACTGGCCGTCATTAGAAAATAGCATGATAAACTGCGGGGCATGGAGGCCGCGGAGTGCCTCCTCCAAATTCCCGCGCTGGCTCATACCGAAAAACTGTTTCACGCTGCTGTCGCCCTCCCATGAATTGGTAGTTTCATTTCTTTATAAATTATACGTGAAAATCCAGGAGGTGTCAACCTTTTATAGCATCAGGAGGCAAAGGCGGGGGCAAATCCCGCCCGCTTTTTTCCCGTTGCCTCCCGCGTGCGTATGCGTTTTAGCCATGCTCTGAAGAAAACAGCCCTTGCACTTTTAGGGGATTGGGTGTATACTTCCTGTATTATGGAAAAAACTGAGAGGATGAAGCATATGCCATTTTTAGATGTCCGCACAAGCTGCCCTGTCAGCAGCGAACAGGAAACCCTGTTAAAAGCAGAACTTGGCAAAGCCATTGCCCTGATTCCCGGCAAAAGCGAAAGCAGCCTGATGGTGCAGTTTACAGACAACTGCCACCTGTGGATGGGAGGAGAGCAGGACGGCCCCATTGCCTTTGTGAACGTGATGATCTATGGCACCGCCGCCCAGGAAGCCTGCGAGCGCTTTCAGGCTGCGGTAATCCCCCTGCTGGAGCGGGAGCTGGGCGCCAAGCACGTATACCTGAAATTTGAGGAAGTGTCCCACTGGTTCTGGAACTGACCGCCTAAAAAGATATGCTGGCAAAAAGAAAGGAATGGTCAAGCTATGAGTAAGAAAGCAGCCGTAATTATGGGAAGCGACAGCGATTTCCCTGTATTGGAGCCATGTATCAGGCGCCTGAAAGCCCTGGGGGTAGAGACAGAGGTGCATGTCATGTCCGCCCACCGCACGCCGGCGGCAGCAGGGGCTTTTGCTGCCAGCGCCCGGGATGAGGGCTTTGGCGTGGTGATTGCCGCGGCAGGGAAGGCCGCCCACCTGGCGGGGGTGCTTGCCGCCCACACCACCCTGCCCGTCATCGGCATTCCGGTGAAGTCCTCTACTCTGGACGGCCTGGACGCCCTTCTGGCCACTGTCCAGATGCCCACTGGCATCCCTGTGGCCACAGTAGCCATTGACGGCGGGGAAAACGCCGCCATCCTGGCGGCCCAGATGCTGGCCCTGTCCGACGAGGCGCTGGCAGAAAAGCTTTCCCAGATGAAGCGGGACATGGAGGCGGGCGTTATGAAAAAGGACGCGGCCCTCCAGGAGAAGGTGGCGGCGCTGTAAGGCTTTGGGGCGCTGCCCAAGGCCGCAATGCGGAGATAAAGAAAGGAAAACAATATGAAAAAAACGATGATGCGCAAGTACGCGCAGTTGACAGTAAAAACCGGCGTAAATATCAAGAAGGGCCAGGGTGCGGTGATTTTCGCCCAGGTGGAGCAGCATGAGTTTGCCGAAATGGTGGCTGAGGAGGCTTACCGGGCCGGGGCTAAGTGGGTACACATGCAGTGGCAGGATCAGGATTTCAACAAGCTCCAGTTCCGCCATGAAAGCGTCACCCAGCGCTCCCGGGTAGAGGAGTGGGAGAAAGCCCAGCAGCAGTTCATTGTGGACGAGCTGCCGGTGCGTATCTCTATCGTGTCCGCCGATCCTGACGGCCTCAAGGGCATAAATGTGGACAAAATGCAGAAGATAAACGCCGCCCGGGGCAAAGTGCTCAAGCCCTACCGGGATGCCATTGAGAACAAGCACCAGTGGACTATCGTGGCGGTGCCCTCTAAAAAGTGGGCCAAGAAGGTGTTCCCTGGAGAGCGCACCAGCACAGCGGTGGAAAAGCTGTGGGAGGTCATTTTGAAAACGGTGCGCGTCACCGAGGACAACGATCCCCAGGCAGAGTGGGACAAGCACAACCGTACCATTATCGAGAAGTGCGAAAAGCTTACCGCTTATGATTTCGACTACCTCCACTATGAAAGCCAGAATGGCACAGACTTCAAGTGCTGGCTCATCCCTGGCGGCAAGTGGAACGGCGGCGGGGAAACCCTTATCGACGGCACCTTCTTCAACCCCAATATGCCCACTGAGGAGGCTTTCACTTCTCCTTTAAAGGGCAAGTGCGAGGGCACCCTGGTTGCCACCCTGCCCCTTTCCTATCAGGGGAACCTGATTGATAAGTTCTCTATCACCTTTAAAGACGGCAAAGCCGTTTCCTGTAAGGCTGAGCAGGGCCAGGCGCTGCTGGAAAAGATGATCGCCATGGACGAGGGCGCTTCCATGCTGGGAGAGCTGGCCCTGGTGCCGGACGATTCCCCCATCTCCAACTCCGGTATCCTGTTTTATAACACCCTCTTTGACGAGAACGCAGCCTGCCATGTGGCTTTGGGCATGGGCTTTAATGACACCATTCCCGGCTTTGCCGGGATGTCCAAGGAAGAGATCCGGGCCAAAGGCATTAACGATTCTATTATCCATGTGGACTTTATGGTTGGCAGCAAGGAGCTGAATGTCACCGGATACACCCGGGACGGCAAGGCTGTGCCGGTTCTTAGGAACGGAAACTGGGCCATTTAAGCAGAAACAGGAAAAACCATATAAGCGGGGCCTGCGAGGAAGAATTTTTCGCGCAGGCCCTTTTTGTATCTATGGATGGCCCCAATAACATCCTTCCTTTTCTCCGCCTTTTGGCATTTTTTCTTGCTATTTCTTCCCCGCAGTGATAAAATAGGCAAGAGCGCCTGCCAGCCTCCCCGTGCGGGAAGAAAAGAGGGGAGAGGGGACCCGGGTTTCGTAAGGCTCCGGATGTGCCCGTAAGCCGGCAGGCAAAACAACTGCGGGCAGGGGAAAGTCCCTGCAATGAAAACGGGAGGGCAGAAAAATGAGCATGTTTTCTAAAATCAACAACTTTTTATTTCCCTGTGCCGGGGAGTATGAAAAGCTGGGCGCGAAAAAGGCCGTTGCCTTAGGCTTTCAGCACGCTTTCGCCATGAGCTGCGCCACAATCCTGGTGCCGCTTCTCACCGGGCTGGACGTGGGAGTGGCCCTGTTCTGCGCAGGCGTTGGCACCCTGATTTTCCATCTCTGTACAGGCGGGCGTATGCCCACCTTCCTGGGCAGCTCCTTTGCCTTTATCTCCGCCATCTGCGGCGTGGTCGGCAATTCTGCCTTTGGCGCCACCAAGGATGAGCAGATAGCGGCGGCTATGGGCGGCATTATTGTTTCCGGCATTTTCTATTTGCTGCTGTCCCTGGTGATCCGCATTTTTGGCAAAGGGCTTATTGACACCCTTTTCCCGCCTGTTGTGCGGGGCGTGGGCATCACCCTCATCGGCCTGAACCTTGCCTCCACCGCCATTTCCAACATCCAGACCCAATATGGCCCTGACGGCGCCGCCATGTCCCCCTTTACAGAGGGCTATCATATGCCCACTTATGTATGGGCTTGGGTAATCGCGGCTGTGGTGTGCCTGCTGGCTGTGTTCCTGTCAAGCTGCGGCAGGGGGATGGTAAAGATGTCTTCTATTGTGATAGCTTTAGTCAGCGGTTATGTGCTCACCCTCATCCTCACCAAAACCGGCATTGCCCCGGCTTCCCTGATGGATACCAGCGTCATCGCAGGCTATGGCTGGCTGCAGGCCCCCCATTTCGTGCTTCCCGCCTTTAACATCACCGCCATTGGCATGATTGCGCCCATTGCCATTGTCACCTGTGTGGAGCATGTGGGAGACGTATACGCAAACGGCGCGGTGGTAGGCAAGAAGTTCACAGAAAAGCCCGGCCTGCACCGCACCATGCTGGGGGACGGCCTGGCCACAGTATTTGCCGGCCTTGTGGGCGGCCCTCCCAACACAACCTACAGCGAAAACACCGCTGTACTGGCTGCTACCGGGAATTATAACCCCGCCTCCCTGCGTATAGCGGCGCTTGTCGCCATAGCGGTCAGCTTCTTTGGCAAAGGCATCGGCGTTATCCAGTCTGTGCCTAACTGTGTGCTGGGCGGAGCCTGCATTGTGCTTTACGGCATGATAGCCTCTGTGGGCCTGCGCACCCTGGTAGAAAACCATGTGGACTTCACCAAGAACCGCAACCTGTGCATTGCCGCCGTTATGCTGGTGCTGGCGATTGGCGGGGCTGTCATCGGCAACGCCACCTTCAGCTTCTCCAACATCGGCCTGGGCATTATTGTAGGCATTATCCTGAACCTGGTTATCCCCAACCGGGAGGCCACAGGCAAGGGCATGGTGTCCCATGTGGTAAAAAGCGAAGAAGTGCTTCCCGAGCGGGGAGACGCAGACAGGTAAGCGCCTTGCGGGTTTCCGGCGGCGGGCAGTGCCTGTTTTTACGAAAGAACAAGCGGAAAGGAGAAAGCAATGGGATTTTTTGAAAGCAAAAAGCGGCTGCTGGTGCTGTTCTGCTCCCCCAACGGGCATGGCCACACCAGGATGCTGCTGGACAGCTTCCTGGAAGGGTTCAAAGGGAAGAAGGAATGGGAAATCAAGGAGATAGATGTGTACAGCTTGCATCCAAACCCCTGCATAGCCTGCGGGGCCTGCGCCAAAAAGGAAGGATGCAAATTTTCCGATTTGGACGGCTTCGACAAGGAGCTGCGGAAAAGCGACCTGCTGGTAGTGGCGTCGCCTGTATACAACGCTTCCTTTCCCGCGCCTATGAAGGCCCTGCTGGACAGAACCCAGCGGTATTTTGAAGCCCGGTTCTCCTTAAACAAAAAGCCGCCCATTAAAAAGCGCCGGGAAGCTGTGCTGCTCCTTTCCATGGGCAGCGAGGAGGATTTCGGGGTAGAGGTGACCACTTACCAGCTTAAGCGATCCTTCAGTGTGATGAACACCCAGCTTACGGGCTGCGTGGTGTGGGACGCCACTGACCTGGGGCGGGAGAAACAGGTGCAGGCCCAGAAAAAAGCGGGAAGCCTTGGTCTTGAAATCCTTTCCCGCTTATGATATGATTATAAGTGGCAAATTTTAAGCGCCAGCTTATTTTATACTAATAAGGAAGAGGGTACAGCATGTCTGGACATTCAAAATGGAACAACATTAAACGGAAGAAGGAAAAGGCCGACGGGGCAAAGGCTAAAATCTTTACGAAGATTGGGCGCGAGCTGACTGTTGCCGTAAAGGAAGGGGGCAGTGCGGATCCGGCCGCAAACTCCCGCCTGCGGGACTGCATCGCCAAGGCAAAGGCTGCAAACGTCCCCAATGACAACATTGAGCGCATCATCAAAAAGGCCGCCGGAGACGGCAATGCCGACAACTATGAAGATGTAACCTATGAGGGTTATGGTCCCTGCGGCGTGGCTGTCATTGTGGAGGCCCTCACCGATAACCGAAACCGCACTGCTGCCGATGTGCGCCATGCCTTTGACAAATACGGCGGGAACCTGGGCACCACCGGCTGCGTGTCCTTTATGTTCAACAAGAAAGGCGTTATCGTGATTGAGCGGGAGGGCCTGGACGAGGATACCGTTATGACAGACGTACTGGAGGCTGGCGCTTCTGACTTTGCCGCCGATGAGGATGTGTTTGAGATTTCCACCGAGCCTGCCGATTTCAGCGGCGTGCGGGAAGACCTGGAAAAGAAAGGCTACGAGTTTGTCTCCGCCGAGGTGGAAATGGTGCCCGATACTTACACCGCCATTGCGGATCCGGAGGTAGTTGTCAAAATGCAGAAGATGCTGGATCTGCTGGAGGACAACGACGACGTGCAGAACGTTTGGCACAACTGGGATGCCCCGGAGGATGAGGACGACGAGTAAGACAGGCAAAAAGCGCTGGGACAGCCTCCCGGCGCTTTTATAATAAGCTTGCGGGAGAAATTTTGCAGGATTATTTGGTTTGACTTGCATTTTTGCCTCCCAAGGGCTATAATAGAAAAATAGGAAAAATCAGCCTGCGGCAGGCGGCAAAAGCCAAATGGACAGGCAAAGAAAGTGGTGTTGATTATGCAGGAAATCAAGATTGAACTGACAAAAAACCCAAAGGCAAAGCCCGCAGACCAGTCTAAGCTGGGCTTCGGTAAGATATTCACCGATCACATGTACATTATGCCTTATAATAAGGAAAAGGGCTGGCACGATCCCCGCATAGAGCCGTATCACAGCCTGGAGCTGGATCCTTCCGCCATGGTGTTCCATTATGGCCAGGAGATGTTTGAGGGGATGAAGGCTTACCGGACGGAGGACGGCCGCACCCTGCTGTTTCGTCCTGACCGGAACATTGCCCGGGCCAACAATTCCAACCGGCGCATCTGTATCCCGGAAGTGCCGGAGGATGATTTTATGAATGCCCTCAAAACCCTGGTAAGCATTGAAAAGGACTGGATTCCCACAGCTCCCGGCACCTCCCTGTATATCCGGCCCTTTATCATCGCCACAGATCCCTTCCTGGGCGTGCGCCCTTCTGATACATATCTCTTTATGATCATTCTATCCCCCTCCGGCGCATACTATGAAAGCGGCCTAGATCCAGTGAAAATCTGGATTGAAGATGACTATGTGCGGGCTGTGCGGGGCGGCATTGGCGAGGCCAAAACAGGCGGCAACTATGTGGCAAGCCTGAAAGCCCAGATGAAAGCCCACGAAGAAGGCTACTCCCAGGTGCTGTGGCTGGACGGCGTGGAGCGCAAATATATTGAAGAGGTGGGGGCCATGAATATCTTCTTTAAGATAAACGGCAAGGTGGTCACTCCCATGCTGAACGGCAGCATCCTGCCCGGCGTCACCCGGGCCTCCTGCCTGGATCTGTGCAGGCACTGGGGCATGGAGGTGGAGGAACGCCGCGTTTCTGTAGAGGAACTGGTGGCTGCCGCCAGGGACGGCTCCCTGGAAGAGTGCTGGGGCAGCGGTACCGCGGCTGTCATCTCCCCGGTTGGTGCCTTGCGCTTTGGGGACGAGGCGATGGAAATTTCCGGCGGGGGCATTGGCCCTGTGAGCCAGAAGCTTTATGACACTGTCACTGGCATCCAGACAGGGAAGGCAGAGGATCCCTTCGGCTGGGTAGTTGAGGTAAAATAAGGAATATACTATCCATAGATTTCCGGCTGTAAACGCTTGACAAACCATACAAAAAAGTGTTATAATCTTTTCACAAAAGAAGCCCGTGTGCGAGAAGCTTTTCGGCTTTTCTGCCATGGATTCCATGACACGCGGACAACAATTGGGTAATTGTAAATTTAGAGTGAGTATGGAGGGACTGGGCCAAAGGCCCAGCCCCTCCTGCTTTTTTCACGGCAATATTACCTGCGCATTTCAAAGCCCAGTCTTGGAACAGCCTGTGCCGCAACGCTGTTTCTTACGTTTTTCTTAGCAAGGTTTACAGGGAAAATGGGCTGTGCTATAATTCTCCATAGAAACAGATTCTAAGAGGAGAGTGCCTATGAAAGGAAAAGAGGGGGTGGCTCCCATGAAAAAGAAAAAGCGTATCCCATGGAGCCTGCTTTATATTGCCGCGACTATTGTGGCAGTGGTGCTGTTTGGCGTGTTCAATCAGGAATTTGGCAATGTGTTCGCCACCATGGCAGGGCTTACGCCAGGATGGCTCAGTTTGGCGATTGTCATCACCGTTATTTTTTTTGGTTTTGAGGGGGGGATAATCCGCCTGCTTATGCGCAGCCAGCACATTCCTATGGGCTGGGGCGGCGGCATAAAAATCGGCCTTATCGGCATTTATTATTCCTATATCACCCCCAGCTCCACAGGGGGGCAGCCCATGCAGGCAGCATACCTGCGCCGGGACAACATACCTGTGGGCCTTTCCACTGCTGTGCTGCTGATGAAATTCTTCTGCTACCAGTGCGCTTTTGTACTGTGTTCACTGGTGTTTTACGCCATGATGTATGGGAAAATTCAGGCGGAAAACCCAGGCATCCTCCCGCTGATCGTCTTGGGGCTTGTGATAAACGGCGGCTCCATTCTGTTTTTCGCCTCCCTGTTTATCAAGCCTGTCTTTCATGTAATCTGCCGTTTTGCCAAGTGGCTGGCTTCCCGGTTCCGCTTTCTGCGGGAACGCTTCCACCTGCTGGAAACAATCGACAAATTCGAGGCCGATTTTAGCAGCTTTACCGACAATTTCAAGGAGAAAAAAGCCAGCGTCCTGTGGGGGATTGTGCTGTCCGTTCCGCAGTTTTTCCTGCAAATGAGCGTGATTTTTTTCATCTTCCGGGCTTTTGGATACCAGGACGCAAGCTATTGGGAGATTGTGGCAGTGCAAAGCCTTTTGCAGGTTTCTGTGTCTTTCATGCCCATGCCAGGTGCCTCCGGCGCCCAGGAAATCGGGTTTTCGTCCTACTTCCGGGGCTATTTCATCCATAACGATCTGTATGCCGCTGTAATGGTGTGGCGTTTTTTCACTTATTACCTGGTTGTGATTGCCGGCGCGCTGCTGGTTGTAGCCGATCAGTTCCTGTACCGCCGGCGGCAGCTCAGGGCAGGAGTACAGGAAAGTATGAGCGAAAAAAGATAGAATTTCTGTATTTATTAACTGTTTGCTTTTAAAAATTTTTACCTGTTTTTTTAGGGGAACGCATTGACAATTCCGAAAATATATTATAAAATATATCAAAGACAATGCCAAAGGGAAAAGTGTATCCCTTTTGGAAGGAACTAAGGAGAATGATGTAGCCCACCTGTTTAAGAAGGATTTGGCAGCCCGGCGCTGGCAGGCCGGGCAATTCTCTATTCGCTGCAAAGGAGTTGTCCCCCTTATGAAAAGAAAAAAGGCGCATCAGCTTACAAACTCTGAATTGATCCTTATGGAGATCCTTTGGCAGGCGGATCATCCGCTATGCAGGCCAGAGATCATCTCTGCCGCTGTAAACGAGCGGGGAGAGCCTTTGTTTGCTGTCAGTTCCTTTCATCTTCTGGTAAACGAACTGCTGGAGAAGGGATACATAAAAGTAACGAATGGTACAGGCCGTGGCCGGAAGCACGCCCGCAGCTATGCGCCCACCCTCACCCGCAACCAGCATTTTGCCTTGCAGATAGTCCAGTCCGGCAATTTTGCCCCTATGGATATTCCAGACATTGTGTGTTCCCTGCTGCAATATGCCAAGGTAGACGATGCTTCCATGGTGCTCCATAAAATTGAGGAGCAGGCCGAGCAGGTGACAGCAGCCTACTGATTTTTGTTTCAGCCTCAAATCAAGATGTTTTAAAAGCCGTTCCTTTGCAGGGGGCGGCTTTCTTATGCGAGATTCTATGCCCTATAGGCATAGTTCTTTTGCTGAAGTATGGTTTATTATAGGAAAAAGGTATTTGCATAAAGTGGAGTAATATGGTATACTTTATCCCAGCCGCCAAGGGCGGAGGTTATAACGAAGGGAGAAACGAGGTATGACAGAGCGGCTGTGGGAGATACTGTCAGATTCTTTCACAAAAATCCTGGTGCCGGGCCTGACCATGACCCTGCCCCTGACAGCAATCGCCTTTTTCTTTGCCATGGTGCTGGCCGTTTTTATGGCGCTGGCGCAGTTTGCGGACGTGCCGGTGCTGAAGCAGCTTTCCAGGTTTCACATTTGGGTGTTCCGGGGTACGCCCCTGCTTTTGCAGCTCTATCTGGTGTTTTATGGCCTGCCGGGTTTGGGCGTGATTATCGATCCCTTTCCGGCGGCAGTGCTGGTGTTCTCTTTAAACGAGGGTGCCTATTGCGCGGAAATCGTCCGGGCCGCCCTGGAGGCTGTGCCTGCCGGGCAATTGGAGGCGGGCTATTGCGTAGGCATGTCCTATTTGCAGACCATGCGGCGCATTGTGCTGCCCCAGGCTATGCGCACAGCTTTCCCATCCCTGGCAAATTCCCTTATCGCCATGATGAAGGACACCTCCCTGGCGTCTACCATTACGGTAACGGAAATGCTCATGTCCACCCAGCGCATTATTGCCCGCACTTACGAGCCTTTGGCCCTGTATATGGAGGCAGGCATAATTTACCTGCTGTTCTCCACGGTGCTGACAAAGCTGCAAAAGCTGGGGGAGAAGAGGCTCAGTGTATATACGGCGAAAGAGTCCATGATAATCCTGCCGAAAAGGAGGCCCCAGGCGAAATGGTGGAAGTGAAGGGCATCAAGAAGTCCTTTGGGGGCACAGAAGTGCTCAAAGGTGTAGACATCAAGGTGGAGCAGGGAGACGTGGTGGCCATTTTAGGCCCCAGCGGATCCGGCAAAACCACCCTGCTGCGGTGCATGAATTTCCTGGAGCGCGCCCAGGCAGGCCAACTGGTGTTTGATGGGCAGGCCTATGATTTACATAAGGTTACAAAGAAGGAAATCGCCGCCATCCGCCGGAAAACTGCCTTTGTGTTCCAAAATTACAACTTGTTTTTGAATAAGACTGCCCTGCAGAACGTGACGGAAGGTTTGGTCATTGCCCGGAAGATGCCAAAGGATCAGGCCAGGCAGACGGCGGAGCAGGCCCTTGAAAAGGTGGGCCTTTCCGACCGGATGGATTACTATCCCAGCCAGCTTTCCGGCGGGCAGCAGCAGCGTGTGGCCATTGCCCGGGCGCTGGCAGCACAGCCGGAAATTATCTACTTTGACGAGCCTACCTCTGCCCTGGATCCAGAACTTACAGGGGAAGTCCTTGCTGTCATGCGGCAGCTTGCAGAGGAAGGCATGACCATGCTGGTGGTCACCCATGAAATGGGCTTTGCCAGGAATGTATCCAGCCAGGTGGTGTTTATGGAGGACGGCCTGGTGGTGGAATCGGCTCCCTCCAAGGAGTTTTTCCAAAGCCCCCGCTCCCAGCGCACCCAGGAATTTCTGCGGCTGGTGGGGCAGGAGTGACGGGCCGCATTTTAAATTGCTACCCTTATTAAGATATAGTATATTTACCATTTGTGATTTCAGAAAGGAGAAACCATGATGAAAATGAAGAAGTTTTTGGCACTGCTGCTGGCCCTGTGCCTGACACTGGCCATGGCGGCCTGCGGCGGGGAGGGCGGCTCCGCAAATTCAGAGCCTGCAGGCTCTGCCTCTGGCGGGACAGAAGGGGATCTGCTGGCCCAAATCCAGGAAAAGGGCGAAATAACCGTAGCCATGGAGGGCACCTGGGCGCCCTGGACGTTCCACGATGAGGACGACAATCTGGTGGGCTATGACGTGGAGGTTTCCCAGAAAATCGGGGAAAAGCTGGGGGTGAAGGTAAACTTCATCGAAGGCGAATGGGACGGCCTGCTGGCTGGCCTGGACTCCGGCCGCTATGATCTCATGGTAAACGGTGTCAGTGTGGACGAGGAGCGCAAGGAGAAGTATGATTTCAGCATTCCCTATGCCGCCAACCGTACCGCTGTCATCGTGAAGAACGAAAACGAGGACATCAAGTCCATGGAGGATCTGGAGGGCAAGCACACCGCCAATACCCTGAACAGCACCTATGCCAAGATTGCCGAAGCCCATGGGGCGGAGGTTACTGGCGTGGACGATCTGAACCAGACCTTTGAGCTGCTGTTTTCCGGGCGCATCGACGCTACCCTCAATGACGAAGTGGCGTATTATGATTACATGAAGAACCATCCGGACGCGGACATTAAAATTGCCGTTTTAAGCGACGAGGCAGTACAGGTTGCCATTCCCATGCGCAAAGGTGAGGAAACCCGCACCCTGCGGGAGGCTGTGGACAAAGCCCTGGCAGAGCTGAAAGAGGACGGCACCCTCACAGAACTCTCTGAAAAATATTTCGGGATCGATATCTCGCAGGCAGAATAAGGGCCAGGGTTTTAACAGAGGTTTTCCACCCGGGTTAACCCTGATATGGAACCGCTTTCCGGGGCTTCAGCATGAAAAAATGCTGCGGCCCCGGATTTTTGTAGGACTTTGAGAAAAAAATCACAAAAATTTTCCGGGGATTTTTTGGTTTGGCTCTTGTATTCTTGTGTAAAATGCATTAAAATAATGGTATACAAAACCCTATACCAATTTCAGGAGGTTTTACCAATGTCTGTTAAAGTTGCAATCAATGGTTTTGGCCGTATCGGCCGTCTGGCTTTCCGCCAGATGTTCGGCGCCGAAGGGTATGAGGTCGTAGCTATCAACGATCTGACCAGCCCCAAAATGCTGGCTCATCTGCTGAAGTATGACTCTGCCCAGGGCCGCTATGCTCTGGCCGACAAGGTGGAGGCCGGCGAGGATTCCATCACTGTAGACGGCAAGACCATCAAGATCTATGCTGAGAAGGATGCCAAGGATCTGCCTTGGGGTCAGATTGGCGTTGACGTTGTCCTGGAGTGCACCGGCTTCTATTGCTCCCTGGCAAAGTCCCAGGCTCACATCGACGCTGGCGCTAAGAAGGTTGTTATCTCCGCTCCTGCTGGCAGCGACCTCAAGACCATCGTGTACAGCGTGAACGAGAACACCCTGACTGCTGAGGACAAGATTATCTCCGCTGCTTCCTGCACCACCAACTGCCTGGCCCCCATGGCCGACACCCTGAACAAGTATGCTCCCATCCAGAGCGGCATCATGACCACTGTACATGCCTTCACCGGCGACCAGATGGTTCTGGACGGCCCCCATCGCAAGGGTGATCTCCGCCGCGCCCGCGCCGCTGCTGTGAACATTGTTCCCAACTCCACTGGCGCTGCCAAGGCTATCGGCCTGGTTATCCCCGAACTCAACGGCAAGCTCATCGGCTCTGCCCAGCGCGTGCCCGTACCCACCGGCTCCACCACTCTGCTGGTTGCCGTTGTCAAGGGCGAGAACGTGACTGTTGACGGCATCAATGCCGCCATGAAGGCAGCCGCTTCCGATTCCTTCGGCTACACCGAAGAGCCTCTGGTATCCTCCGATATCATCGGCATCACCTATGGCTCCCTGTTCGACGCCACCCAGACCATGGTTACCGAAATCGGCGACGGGCTGTATCAGGTACAGGTTGTATCCTGGTACGACAACGAGAACAGCTACACCAGCCAGATGGTGCGCACCATTAAGTACTTCGCTTCTATCTAAAAAACCGGCGTAAAGCCCTTTTTGGGTAAGAATAAAGAACCCCTGCGGACAAGTTCCGCAGGGGTTCTTTCGCTTTTCCTCTGTGTATCCCTGTTGCGTTTCTCAAAGAAAAATGCTGGAACGATTGACAGGGCAGTGCGGGCCTGCTATACTGAACCGGAAGCTTTATAGCAAAAGGGGATGGGGAAGTGCTTTCCAGACTGCGGAACGATCCGTTTTATAAACAAATATGCAAGCTGATGATACCCATCATGCTGCAAAACCTCTTAAACGCCGCTGTAAACTCTGTGGACGTGGTAATGCTCAACTTTGTGGGGGAATCTGCCATTGCGGCAGTATCGCTGGCGTCTCAGTACGCAAATGTGCTGTTCATGGTGTTTTACGGCCTGGGTACTGGAGCCACTATGCTCTGCGCCCAATACTTCGGCAAAGGGGACATACGGGCTGTGGAGACAGTGCAGGGCATTGCTCTGCGGTTTTCCATGGGCTTTGCGGCTCTGTTTGCCCTTGTCGCAGTGGCGGCACCGGAATTTATGATGGGGATCTTCACAAATGACCCGGAGCTTATCCGCCTGGGCGCAGGTTACCTGCGCATCCTCAGCGTCAGCTATCTGTGCTGGGGCATCATCGAGGTATATCTTTCTGTCCTGCGCAGCGTGGGGCGGGTGGCCATTGGTACAATACTGAACACAGTGGCAGTAGGCCTTAATGTGATTTTAAATGCTGTGTTCATTTCCGGGCTTTTTGGCGCGCCCCGGCTGGGAGTTATCGGCGTGGCCATTGCCACCTCTGCTTCCCGTGTGGTAGAGCTGGCGCTGTGCTTTGTGGTGTCCCGCCGCAGCCAGAACATAAAGCTGAAATTTTCTACCCTCTTTGTGCGTAACAAATTGCTTATGGCGGATTTTGTCCGCCTTTCCCTGCCTGCCCTCTTAAATGACGTGGTATGGGGCGTGGGATTTTCCATGTATTCGGTTATCCTAGGCCACCTCAGCGCCGAGGCTGTGGCGGCAAACTCTTTTGCCAACGTGGTGCGTAACTTCGGCTCTGTGCTGTGTTTCGGGCAGGCCAACGCCGGAGGCATCCTCTTAGGGCAGATGATAGGGGAAAACAGGCTGGAGGAGGCAAAGCAGGGAGCGAAAAAGGTGCTGGGTCTCACCATTATAGGCGGCGTGCTGGGTGGGCTTGTCATCCTGGGCATCCGTCCTCTGGTGCTGCAGTATGCCGACCTTTCCACCACAGCCATGGGATATTTAAGCACCATGCTGCTGATCAATTCCTATTACATTATTGGCGGCGCGGTCAACACCACCCTTATTGCCGGGGTGTTCCGGGCCGGAGGAGACAGCCGCTTTGGCCTCATCTGCGATATACTGGACATGTGGGTATATGCGGTGCCGTTAGGTTTCCTGGCAGCCTTTGTGCTGGAGCTGCCAGTTGTGTGGGTCTATTTCCTTTTGTGTACAGACGAATTTGTTAAATGGCCTTGGGTTATCAAGCACTACCGCAGCGGCAAATGGCTGAAAAATATCACCCGGGAAGGGCTGTTTGAAGCGCCTGCTTCCGGGGGAGACGCCCCATGATATATCTCGCCCAGGTGCCGGAGACTCCGGCAGGGCAGAAAGCCTTCCTGCACAAGGCTGCCTGGGCTTTGCTGGGCCTGGCCCTGGGGGAGAGGGCTTCCCGGCTTGCAGATTCCCTGCGCTTTGGGCCTCATGGAAAGCCTTATTTGGAAAACGGTCCCCATTTCAGCCTTTCCCACACAAAGGGCCTTGTGCTGTGCGCAGTGGAGGAGTGGAACACTGGCGCAGACGGGGAATATCTGCGAAGCTTTTCTCCCAGGCTGCGGGAGCGGGTGTTCACCCCAGAGGAGCGTGAGGAGGCCCTGTCCTCTTCCAGCCCTGACAGGGCTTTCACCACCTTGTGGACATTAAAGGAAAGCTATATGAAGCTTACAGGCCTGGGCCTTGCCCAAGGGGCAGAAACACTCCGCTTCCGTTTGGAGGGAGGCCCGCCCTTTTTGGAGGGAAGCGAAGCCTTTTTCCACACGGCTGTGTGGGAGGGATATTCCATCTCCCAGTGCGGGGAGCAACCTTTTGCAATGGAGATCTGCCCGGTAGATTTTCATCTCCTCAACCTGAAAGAGGATCCACAGTAGAAAATCAGTAAAGAGAATAGCATAGAAGCCGTTGTCCTCTCATATCAATGTCACAGGATTACAGTCAGCGGGCCAAAAGGCCGCAAGAGCCTTGGCCCGGGTGACATACCTGCCCGGAGAAGCTGAAGCCATTCGGTTTCCCCGACTATAAACAGAGAGGAACGGTGCAAAATGGTGGTATCCCTGAAAGCAAACAAAAAGCGGGTTATAGCCTTTCTGGTGCTGGCTGCGGTAGTGGTGGGGGCGTGTATATTCCTGCGCATGGAGAAAGAGCAGGAGCCTCAGCAGCCCCAGGAAATCGTGGGGGAGACAAACGAAGAGCGCGTCGCCTTCCTCCAGTCCTTTGGCTGGGAGGTGGAGGCCCAGGCCGCGGAAACCCGGGAGGTCATGATCCCCGCCGAGTTTAACGATGTGTACACAGCATACAATGCCATGCAGCAGGCCCAGGGCTTTGATTTGCTGCCCTATGCCGGGCAGGTATGCACACAGTATAAATACCGGATTACAAATTACCCGGAAAAAACCGAGGTGTTCGCCACCCTCTTGGTATACGGCCGCATTGTCATTGGCGGCGACGTAGCCTGTGCAGAGGTAGATGGCTTCATGCATGGCTTTGCACCGGACAGCGCCCGCTATGGAGAGACTGCCGTAAACAACACCGGCAGCAGGCAGAATGAAGCTTCCGCAAGCAGCGCCCCGGCTGTGGAAAGCGCTCCTGCAGAGAGCGCTCCTGCGGCAGACCAGGGGGCCGCCTCTGCCGTAGAGCCTGTGCAGGAAAGCGGGGTAGAGTCCACCGGGGGAGAGCTTCTGCCGGAGGAGGCCTATCCCACAGACTGAACCGATAATCCATAAAACTGGAGTGTGCGCATAAATTCAAATGGCAGGGTTGGGGCAGAGGCCCCAGCCTTTGCCTGTTTTCCAGGCAGAACTGAATGTAATTTTTAAGGAGGCATCACTATGCCGGAGCGTCTTGATAAATTCCTCACATCCCAGAACGTATGCAGCCGGAAGGAAGCCGGAAAGCTGGTGCGGGCCGGACTGGTGCAGATTAACGGGATGCAGGCCCAAAGCCCTGCCCAGAAGCTGGAACCAGGCAGGGACAGGGTAACGGCAGAGGGGCAGGAAATTTTATACAGGCAGTATTTATATATCATGATGCATAAGCCTGCCGGGGTGCTTTCCGCCACAGAGGACAGGCAGGCCCCCACAGTGCTGGATCTCCTGCCCCCGGCCCTTTCCCGGCGGGGCCTGTTCCCAGCGGGACGGCTGGACAAAGACACCACCGGGCTGCTGATTATCACTGACGATGGAGACTTTGCCCACAGGATGCTGTCTCCCAAAAGCCATGTGTACAAGCTGTACAGGGCGCTGCTGGAAAGGCCCGTCTCCCCGGAGGACGTAAAGGCCTTTGCCGACGGCGTCTCCCAGGGCGGGACGGCTTTTGCCCCGGCAAAGCTCTACACCTTGCCAGGGGAGGAGGTAAATGCCGCCTATGTGGAGATAAGGGAAGGAAAATTTCACCAGGTAAAGCGGATGTTCCAGGCGGTGGGAAACCAGGTGCTGGAGCTTAAGCGGTTGAAAATCGGCGGGCTGCGCCTGGATCCTTCCCTGGAGCCTGGCCAGTGCAGGCTGCTGGAAGCTGCTGAAACAGCCGCCATCTTCCAGCAGGACATGGCTGCTTTGGCGGAGAACAGCCCCTCTCCAGGGGATGTTTAGCGGAATTGTCTAAATACCGGAAAAAAACTTTGGGCAAAACAAATCTATTCCCTTCTTGCGATTTTTGCTATACTTATACAAAGGGTTGTGTGAGAATATAAAAAAATAATATATTTTCTTCCATCTGGTTATATCAGGCAATCCAACGATGAAATTTAGGAAAGGAGCGGTACAGCCTTTTTTGTACGGAGCTTGTACTGCGGGGCGGTTTTTATGGCAAGCGTAACCTTGAAAAATATCAAAAAGGTATACCCCGGCGGCGTTACGGCAGTGTCCGATTTTAATCTGGAAATAGCGGACAAGGAGTTTATCATCCTGGTAGGGCCTTCCGGCTGCGGCAAGTCCACTACCCTGCGGATGATAGCCGGCCTGGAGGAAATAACAGACGGAGAACTGTACATCGGGGACACTCTGGCAAACGGTGTAGCGCCCAAAGACAGGGATATTGCCATGGTGTTCCAGCGGTACGCGCTGTACCCCCACATGAACGTCTTTGAAAACATGGCCTTTGGCCTGAAGCTGCGCAAGCTTCCCAAGGAAGAAATCCGCAAGCGGGTGGAAGCCGCTGCTAAGCGCCTGGATATTTTCTACCTGCTGGATCGCAAGCCCAAGGAGCTTTCCGGCGGACAGCAGCAGCGTGTGGCCCTGGGCCGGGCTATTGTGCGGGATCCCCAGGTGTTCCTGCTGGACGAGCCTCTCTCCAACCTGGACGCCAAGCTGCGCACCCAGATGCGCACAGAAATTGCCAAGCTGCACAAAACCCTGGGTACCACCTTTATCTATGTTACCCATGACCAGACTGAGGCCATGACCATGGGCGATCGTATTGTGGTAATGAAGGACAGCCTTATCCAGCAGGTAGACACCCCCAAAAACCTATATGAAAAGCCGGTAAACCAGTTTGTAGCCGGGTTTATGGGTTCTCCGCAGATGAACTTCATAGACGCGGTGCTGGGAAAATCCGGGGAAGGGTACACGTTGTCCTTTGGGGGCTGCACAATGCCAATACCTGGGCACAAGGCGCAGGGGGCGGAGCTGGAGGCCCTTACAGGCCAAACAGTAGTGCTGGGCATCCGTCCTGAGGACGTGCATGATGAGGAAAGCTTTCTCCAAAAGGCAGGGGGCGCCCATGTAGAATGCACAGTAGAGGTTGCGGAACTGATGGGTGCGGAAACTTACCTGTATCTTACCTGCGAAGGCGGCAGCCTGACCGCCCGGGTGCCTTCTGACACCCCTGCAAAACCAGGGGACAAGCGTCCCATTGCCTTTGATCTGGAGAAAATACATATCTTTAACAAAGAAACGGAAAACGCTGTTTTAAACTGACAGATTATACAGAGAGTAAACCGGGAGAGCCTTACCGCCTTTCCCGGTTTTTTGTGCCATAAGTCCATTTTTGCCCCGGCTTTAGAGTTTTCAGGCCTTTTGGGCGAGGGAAAATGGCGGCATCTATAAACTTTATTGGAAATAGCCAAAGTTTTTTTCAAAAAAAGGTTGAATTTTCCCAAAAGATTCTGTAAAATGAGACTAGGTAATTTTTATGCTTGCAAAAAGGAAAAATGGCGGGCAGGTGCCTGCCGTTTGCGAAAGGGGAAGAGCCATGTCTAACAGATTGTTTCAGGGAATTATCCACCAGATGAGGGATACCATCGACCGCACTATCGGCGTAGTTGATGAAGCTTCCGTAATTATTGCGTGCAGCGACCTTGGAAGGATAGGCGAGGCAAATGAGGAGGTCACCACGGAGGCTTTAACCTCCTCCGATGTTTTCCAGACCGCCGACAGCACCTTCAAGTCCTTTGGCAGCCGCCCCCACCCGGAGTATGCCGTCTTTGTGGACGGGGTTGATCCGGAGGCCAGGAAATATGTGAAGCTGCTGGCAGTGTCCCTCAACAGCATCAAGCAGTATTATGACGAGAAGTATGACCGGGGGAACTTTATCAAGAACGTGATTCTGGACAACATCCTGCCCGGGGATATTTACCTCAAAAGCCATGAGCTGCACTTTGACTCCGATGTGAGCCGGGTGTGCATGCTTATCAAAATCACCGATAAGAACGATGTTTCCGCTTACGAGGTGCTGCAAAACCTGTTCCCAGATAAGAACAAAGACTTTATTATCAATATCAACGAAACAGATATTGCCCTTGTAAAGGAAATCAAGCCCAATATCGACTCCCACGACATTGACAAGCTGGCAGGATCTATTGTAGATACCCTTTCCAGTGAGTTCTACACCCATTGCATGGTAGGCATCGGCACAGTGGTGGACAGCATCAAGGATCTGGCCCGTTCCTTCAAGGAAGCCCAGGTGGCCCTGGAGGTGGGGAAGGTGTTTGACACAGAAACCACTATTGTCAGCTATAATAACCTGGGCATTGCCCGGCTTATCTACCAGCTTCCCACCACCCTCTGCGACATGTTCCTCAAAGAGGTGTTCAAGCGCGGCTCCATCGACTCCCTGGATCACGAAACCCTTTTTACCATCCAGCGTTTCTTTGAAAACAACCTGAACGTGTCCGAAACCTCCCGGAAGCTGTTTGTACACCGGAACACTCTGGTGTATCGCTTGGAGAAGATCAAGAAGATCACCGGGCTGGATTTGCGGGAATTTGAGGACGCCATCGTGTTCAAGGTGGCTTTGATGGTGAAAAAATACCTGTCGAACAATCCGGTGAAATTCTGAGAAAAGTGGTAAAACTGCCGCAAATTGTAATTTGTTTGTAATATATGTTACAAACTTATTACAAATTATTCTTATAAAGAATTAAAAAACGTGCGCCCATTGGTATAATACATCTATGCCGGTGGGTGCTGTTGCGTATGCCGCGGTACAGGCTCTGCCTGCACCCACGGGGAAAGGGACGGTCTTGCAGCATGATTGAATTTCGCAATGTATCCAAAGTGTATAACAACGGCACAGAGGCCCTGCATAATATCAACCTGAAGGTGGAAAAGGGGGAGTTCGTGTTCATTGTCGGATCTTCCGGCGCTGGCAAAAGCACCTTCTTAAAGCTGATTATGTGCGAGGAGCGGCCCAATTCCGGCCAGATCATCGTGGACGGTACAGACGTGTCCCGCATCCGCAAGCGGAAAATCCCCTACATACGCAGGAAAATGGGCATTGTGTTCCAAGATTTCCGGCTCATAGACCATATGACTGTGTATGACAACGTGGCCTTTGCCATGCGGGTGGTGGGAGCGTCTCCCCGCACCATCCGCAAGCGCGTACCCTATATCCTCAGCCTGGTGGGCCTGCAGCACAAGGCAAAGCACTATCCCACAGAGCTTTCCGGCGGCGAGCGCCAGCGCGTAGGCTTGGCCCGGGCGCTGGTGAACAACCCCTCCATGATTGTGGCGGACGAGCCTACCGGTAACATCGACCCGGCCCTGTCCTTTGAAATTGTAGATCTGTTAAGCGAGATAAACCGCCGGGGCACCACTGTGCTGATGGTTACCCATGAGCACTCCCTGGTGAAGCACTTCCACAAGCGCATCATCCAGATCCACAGCGGCGAAATTGTGGCGGACACCGCCGCCATGCAGGCGCCGGCCCCCCGGCAGGAGCTGCCCCCGGAAACCGCCGGGGATGACGAATATGCCGAATATGACAATGACGAGCCATATGAGCCTGAAGAGCGCACTGTCAACGAAGCCTTGGGAGAGATTCCCCAGCCCTACGCGGAGCATGATTACGCTGGCCGCTATGAGCCAGAGGAGCGCACAGTGGGGGAGGCCCTGGCTGCCGTTACGCCGGAAGCTTATGAGGACGATGACTATGACGTGTATGACGATTACGAGGACATCACAGAGGACTACCGCCCAGAGGGCGATGAAGACGAGGAGGAGTTCTGATGCACAGCCTTGGATATTTGCTTGCGGAAGGCCTTAAAAGCCTGTGGAAGAACAGAACCATGAGCATCGCCTCTATCGGCGTGCTGATTTCCTGCCTTTTAATGACAGGCATTGCGGGCCTGCTTTCCCTGAACCTCTCCGTAACCATGAAGTCTATTGAGGGGAACAACGTGATAACTGTGTTCCTGGATCAAAGCCTGCCCTCCCTGACAGCGGTGAAAATCGGCGAGGAGCTTAAGCAGCTTGACAATATCGGGGAATGTACCTTTGTGCCCAAGGATGACGCCCTTGCCAATATTATGGCAGGCATGGAGGGGGAGAGCGATTCCCTGTTTTATGGGCTTCAGGGCCTGGAGAACCCCCTGCCCGACGCTTACACCATCTCCCTGACGGATTTAAGCCAGTATGACGCCACCATTGCTGCCGTCCAGGCAGTAGAAGGTGTGGATCATGTCTCGGATTACCGGGATACGGCCACCAAACTGAGCAACCTGGACAGGCTGGTGCGCTACTGCAGCATTGGCATTGTTATTGTGCTGGGAGTGGTGTCCCTGTTCATCATTTCCAACACAGTAAAGGTGACCATGTTCTCCCGCAGGATGGAGATAAACATTATGAAATCTGTGGGGGCCACAAACGGCTTTGTGCGCATCCCCTTTATCATAGAAGGAATGGTAATCGGCATGTTTTCCGGTGCCATTTCCGCCACAGTGCTGTATTTTGCCTATGATAAAGCCGTAGGCGTGGTATACGGTATCGTGACGTTCCTTTCCATTGTAGACATCCATCCCTATGTGTGGATGCTGTATATTGCGTATATTGTGGTGGGCATGCTGTTTGGTATGATGGGCGGCGTGATATCCATCAGCAGATACTTGAAAAAGGAAGGAGAAAACGCCATTGTTTAAGAAAAACCTGGGGCATAAAGGCCCTTCTTCGCTGTGCAGATGTTTAGCGGCGTTTGTAAGCCTTGTGCTGCTGTGCTGCGGCGGGCCTATGGCCCTTGCCGCCGATTCCCTGGAGGAACTGCGGGAAAAGCAGGAGAGGCTGGAGGTCCAGAAGGAGATAAACGATCAAAGGCTGGAAGAGCTGGAAAAGACAGCGGAGGAGAAGGCTATCTACCGGGACGAGCTGAACCAGCGGATAGAATCTGTGCAGAAGGAGATTGACGGCCTGCGCACAGGCATCAATGAGTTAAATTGGGAGCTGGGGCAGTTGGAGGAGCGGATTGCCGGGAAGCAGGCCCAGATAGACAAGAGCATGGATCTGCTCAAAGCCCGCATCCGCGCCCTGTATGTTACCGGAGAGCCTTCCGCTGTGCAGGTTGTCCTGAACAGCCGCAGCCTGGTGGAGGTCACCCAAAAGACCCAGCTTTTGCGGGCGGTTACCCAGCGGGACAGGCAGTTAATTGAAAGGCTCAACGGGCAGATAAAGGCCATTGAAGGGGACTTGGATAAAATCAACAGTGACAAGGAGCTGTTAAGCCAGCGGAAAAAGGCCCTGGAAGCAAAGAACACAGAGCTGCTGGAACTGTACCGGGAAGCCCAGGATCTGGCGGCAAACGCGGTAGACCAGCAGTGGGGCGTGGAATCCATCGCCGCCATGCTGGAGGGCCAGATGGAAGAAAACGAAGAAGCCATTGCCCAGTTGGAAGTGGAGATTTACGGCAGGCGGATTACCGGAGACTATGTAGGGACAGGCACCTTTGTGTGGCCCATGCCCGGCTATACCTATCTCACCTGTAATTTTGGCGACGGAGGCCACCGCGGCATTGACATTGCCGGCGGCGACATTTATGGCAAGCCTGTTGTGGCGGCAGACGGGGGCACAGTGCTGTATGCCGGCTGGAATGACAGCTATGGCAATTGCGTCTTTATCGACCACGGCAACGGTTATGAAACCCGCTATGCCCATATGAGCGAGCTGGCGGTGGAGACAGGGGAAGTGCTGGAGCAGAGCCAGGTTGTGGGCTATGCAGGCAGCACAGGCAATTCCACAGGGCCGCACCTGCATTTTGAGACTATCTATAACGGGGAGCTTCAAAACCCCATGGGCTTCTTCTAAATCCCCAGAAAAGCCTTTTCATAAAGCCAGCCCTGCCCCCGGTTTGCCGGGGGTTTTGGCGGTTTTGGCGGAAACATTTTCCTGACAGAGGGGAGAGGATCTAATTTATTCTTGCTGAATCTGGCAGGATATGGTATACTTAAATGCGCCCACAGCCCTTTTTGTGGATGAGAAAGCCTGTTTCCAGAAAAACTGCGCCAGGATTTTCTCTTGGCTGTATGATTAGCCCTTTTTTCTGGCAGACTATCTCCATAAGGAGGTGCCTGTCAGCATGAAAAAAGAAACCGGCAAGAAAAGCCACACAAAAGCCATGAAGAATGTGGACGAAGAACAGCAGGAACAGGAAGCGGAAGCTGTCTCTGCCCAGCAGAAGCAGATAAACGAGAGCGGCTCGGTAACCACCCACTGCCAAGGCCACACCATCCACTGCCTGACTGTCATCGGGCAGATAGAAGGGCACTATATCCTGCCCTCCCAGAACAAGACCACCAAGTACGAGCATGTTATCCCTCAGATTGTAGCTGTGGAGGAGGATCCGGAGATAGACGGCCTTTTAATGCTGCTCAATACGGTGGGCGGGGATGTGGAGGCGGGCCTGGCCCTGGCGGAGCTGGTGGCGGGTATGAAAAAGCCTACCGTCTCCCTGGTGCTGGGGGGCGGCCATTCTATCGGCGTGCCCCTGGCTGTGGCGGCAAAGCAGTCCTTCATTGCAGAGTCCGCTTCCATGACCATCCATCCTGTGCGCATGAACGGGTTGGTGCTGGGTATTCCCCAAACCCTGGAATATTTCCAGCGGATGCAGGATCGCATCACCAATTTCGTCACCCAAAACTCCAATATCAGCAAGGAGCGCTTTACCACCCTTGCCATGAACACCCAGGAGCTGGTGATGGATGTGGGCACAGTGCTGGACGGCCCTGACGCAGTAGACGAGGGCCTGATAGATTCCCTGGGTTCCCTTTCCGACGCTATGGACTGCCTTATTGCCATGATAGACAGGGAAAAGAAGAAAAAGCATAAAACGGCGCAGGCGAAAAAGAAGGAGAAGTAAACGTCTCCCGGCGTTTACGCCGTTACATACCAGAACCATCCTGATAAACATAGAAAAAGGAGGCCGCCATGACCATTTTTGACGCTGCCCTGCAGGGCATTATCCAGGGGGCTACAGAGTTTTTGCCTGTGTCCAGCAGCGGACATCTTTCCATTTCCCAGCACATGTTCGGCATAGAATTGCCGGGTATCCTTTTTGACATTATGCTTCATCTGGGAACGCTTCTGGCAGTGGTTTTCGTATACCGCCAGCTTGTGTGGCGGCTGATAAAGGAATTTGGTTCCTTGTGCAATGATGTGATACACCAGAAGTTCAAGTGGAGCGAAATGAACCGGGACAGGCGCCTCCTAATGATGCTCATCATTGGCCTGTTGCCCCTGTTCCTGCTGTTTTTGCCCATTCCTGGCACAGGTATGAAGGTGAAAGACTTTTCTGAAATGCTGGCTTCCGACAGTTCCATCCTGATGGAGGGGCTTTCCTTGCTGCTCACCAGCGCCCTGCTGTTTTTGGGTATCTTTGCAGACAGGCAGACCCGGCAGAAAATGGTAAAAAACCGGGAAGGGGAGATGGTGCCCTCCAAAGGCAGGAAAAAGCTGCACACCGCAGACGCCCTGATAATCGGCTTCACCCAGTGCATGGCGGCGGTGTTTCCGGGATTGTCCCGCTCCGGATCTACCCTGTCTGTGGGCCTGCTGCGGGGTGTCAGCCAGCAGGCCGCCCTGGATTATTCCTTTGTCCTGGGGATCCCCTCCATTGCGGCAGCGGCTTTGGTATCCTTAAAGGACATCGGTTCAGCAGGGGAGAGCATTGGCGCAGCCCCGCTGATTGTGGGCATGGCAGTTTCCACTGTGGTGGGTTTTCTGGCCATCAAATTGCTGAAGTGGATCGTCACCACCAATAAAATGGAGATCTTTGCTTACTACACCCTGATTGCCGGGGGCATTGTCACTGTTTTGGGCATTATTGAACATATTATGGGGAAAAACCTGTTTACCGGGAATCCATTATAGGGAGAAACCGGATAGTTCCGTGAGGAAACGGAGGGGATTTATTTTGGCAGAGAAGAAAGGGGAGCCGGCACAGCGGAAAAGGCCGGTGGCAAAAAAGAGCGCGGCTCCTGCTAAAAAAAAGCCGGCAGGGGGAAGGGGCAAGGCAGCCCCGGCCCGGATGAACGCGGAGGCCATCCGCCAGCGCAACCAAATGCGGGCAGTGGTTATGTTTGCCTGCGCCATTTTCCTGGGGTGCCTGGTGCTGATTCCCGGGGATAACCTGTGGAAATGGGCGCATACAGCGGTTCTGGGCCTGTTTGGCAGTTGGGCCATGCTGTGGCCTGTGCTGATGATTTATATGGCCGTTGTCACCACCCTGGAAAAGCCCCGAGGCCCCATTACAGGCAAGGTGTGGCTTACAGTGGTGATTATCGTGCTCTTCTGCATGACAGGCTTTATCTTCGGCGGGATAAAGCTGGCGGAAGGCTTAAACTTTGGCGAGTACATAAGCGCCCTGTACACCCGCAACGATGGGGTGGGCGGCGGCGTTATCGGCGGGCTTCTGGGCCAGTTGCTCTTAGGAGCAGTCGGCTCCACAGGCGCGAAGATCATCGTGCTGCTCCTGTTGTTTGTGGCCCTGATGGTGCTTACAGGCACCACTCTTATCGGGCTGTTCCGCACCATAAAAAAACCAGTGGACGTAATGTCAGAAGGGCTGCAAAATGCCCGCCAGCGCCGGGAGGAGGAAAGGCTCATCCTGGAACAGGATCGCCACACCATAGACGTGCCCTTAGACCCGGTAGAGGTTTCTCCTGCTGTGGCAGCAGGGGATGTTTCAGCCCTGTTCCCCAAAGCGAAGCCCAAAAAGGAAAAGCTCCAGCGCAATGAAAAGCTGGACAAGCTTCAGGCGGTGTTTGGGATTGAGGAAGCAAAGCCTGCTGAAGAGCCTGCGCAAATACCGGAACTCCAGCCAGAGGCCCCGGAAACCCCTGCCATTGCTGAGAGCACCAGAGAACTGGATGAGGCTTTAAAGGAGATTCAGGAGATGCCCCTGCCTGTGCCTGCTGCAGCGCCTGCGGATCCAAAGCCGCCTGTGCCTTTGGCAGAGATGGAGGATATTTCTTCCAGCTTGCAAATGGAAATGCCGGAAAAGAAGGAGCCTTCTGACAAGCAGGAAGAATTCCCCGGGGCCACGCCAGAGCAGCTTGCCCTCTATCAGGCAGCAGAGCAGATGCAGGATCCCGCTTCTTATTGCTTCCCGCCCGTAAGTATGCTGAAAGAAAGCCCCAAGGTAGATCCCAGCAAGGAAACTGAGGAGCTGCAAACCAACGGGAGCATTCTGGTAGACACTCTGAACAGCTTTGGGGTGCAGGTGAAAATTCTGGACATCTGCCGGGGGCCTTCTGTCACCCGGTATGAGATACAGCCGGCAGCAGGGGTGAAAATCAGCAAAATCACCAATCTGGCGGATGACCTGGCCCTGAACCTGGCAGCCACCGGTGTGCGCATTGAAGCGCCCATTCCCGGCAAGGCGGCAGTGGGCATAGAGGTGCCCAACAAAACCCGGAACACTGTGTGTATGCGGGATCTGGTGCAGTCCAACGCCTTCCAGACTTCTAAGGGCAAGCTGAGCGCGGCCTTGGGCCGGGATATTGCCGGGCAGCCTGTCATTGCGGATTTGGCGAAAATGCCCCACCTGCTCATTGCGGGCACCACAGGCTCCGGCAAATCTGTGTGCATCAACTCCATCATTATCAGCATCCTCTATAAGGCCAACCCCAGCGAGGTGCGCTTTTTGATGATAGATCCCAAGGCTGTGGAGTTAACTGAGTATAATGGCCTGCCCCATATGCTGGTTCCTGTGGTGACCGACGCCCACAAGGCCGCCGGCGCTTTGGGCTGGGCCGTTTCAGAGATGATGAAGCGCTACAAGCTGTTTTCAGAGACAGGGGTGCGCAACCTCTCCGGCTATAACGCACTGGCGGAATCCCAGGACTTCCAGGATGAAAACGGACAGCCCATGCCAGCCCTGCCTCAGATTGTGATTATCATTGACGAGCTGGCGGATTTAATGATGGCTGCCCCCAAAGATGTAGAGGATTCTATCTGCCGTTTGGCCCAGTTGGCCCGGGCCGCCGGCATGCATCTGGTAGTGGCAACCCAGCGCCCCTCTGTGGATGTGGTGACAGGCCTTATCAAGGCCAACATTCCCAGCCGCATTGCCCTCACCGTATCCAGCCCTGTGGATTCCCGCACCATTTTAGACTCTGTAGGCGCGGAAAAGCTGCTGGGACGGGGGGATATGCTCTTTGCGCCAGTAGGGGTGAATAAGCCTGTGCGCGTGCAGGGTTGCTTCCTGGCAGACGAGGAGATATCCTCCATTGTGGAATTTGTGAAAAAGACCAGGGAAATAGAGTATGATGAAAGCGTGCTGGAGGAGATAGAGCGCAACGCTGCCAGCGAAGGCGGCCATGATGATGGCCTGGAAGGCGGGGGAGAGGGGCACGATCCCATGCTGGAGGAGGCAGTAAAATGCGTGGTCGAGGCAGGACAGGCCTCCACCTCCCTTTTACAGCGCCGTCTGCGGCTGGGGTATGCCCGGGCCGGGCGTATTATTGACGAAATGGAGCAGTTGGGCATTGTAGGACCTCATGAGGGATCCAAGCCGCGGCAGGTGCTGATGACTTATGCCCAGTGGATGGAGCGAAACATGCAAAGGTCTGATCCAGCCCCTCCGGCGGCAGATGGGCAGGCATAAGCCGGAAGGCCGGGCGCTTTTGTGCATCCGCCTGGGCCTGGTTTTAGGCGTGATGGTTGTCTTTTCCATCACGCCCATGGGCGCAGGGCTTTTCAGCCGCCTTTTAACAGATTCCGGCTTCAACGCCCAGGCGGAAAATCTTGACGCTGCTTTTCTGCGCGTCCACGTGCTGGATGTAGGCAAGGCTGGCGCTGTCCTTTTGGAAAGCCAGGGCTGTGCGGCTCTGCTGGACGCAGGCACCAGCGAAGACGGGGAAACTGTGGCAGATTATCTTCACCGGCAGGGCATTGAAAAGCTGGACTATGCCATCGTCTCCCACCCGGACAGCGATCATATAGGCGGCATGGCCCAAGTGCTAGCGGAAATTCCTACAGCCTGCTTTCTGCGGGGGGAGTATTGGGAGGAACCGGGCCAGGAGGCGGCAGATCTGCAAAAGCTTCTTGCAGAAAGAGGCGTCCCGCAGCGGCTGCTGGCCCCGGGCGAAAGCTTTTCCTTGGGCTGTGCCAGCTTTACAGCGCTTGGCCCTTTAGAAGACTATAAAGACTCGAACAATAACTCCCTGGTGCTGAAGCTTGCCTGTTTTGACTTCACCGCCCTGTTCTGCGGGGACATGGAGAAAAAGGCGGAAAAGGACTTGCTTGCCTCTGGCGCAGACATTTCCGCCGACTTCCTGAAGGTAGCCCACCATGGCAGCCGCACCTCCACCACAGAGGATTTTGCCCAGGCGGTTTCCCCCAGGCTGGCAGTGGTATCTGTGGGGGCGGATAACAATAACCTGCCACGGCAGGAGCCTTTAAGCGCTTTGGAAAAGGCGGGGGCCTATGTGCTGCGCACAGACCTGGACGGCAATCTGCTTTTTTCCTATAACGGAGAGCGGATTTCCATCAGGAAAGATGCCTGAAAGACAGAAAAATGGTATAGAAAGGAACGATATGGGGCATAGGCTTCGTATCGCAGGGCGATTTTTATGAAACAGCTTATCATCGACCGCTATGAGGGAAAATATGCCATCTGTGAAGATGGGGAACAGAAATATTTTGCCATTGAGCTTTCCGAGCTGCCGGAAGGAGCAAAGCCTGGCTGCGTGCTGGAAATTACCGACAGCGGGGAGCTTTCCCTGAACCTGGAAGAAACCCAGCGCCGCCGCCAGCGCATTCTGGAAAAACAGCGCAGGGCCTTTGGCGGGTAAACTGCTAAGAAAAAAACACCTGAGAGATCGGCATCCCCGATTTCTCAGGTGTTTTTTTCTCTGTGCCTTTGCAGGCACCTTTCCTGTTTCAAGGCATATACTGAAAGTGGCCCCTACTTCTGACGGGAATTCGGGGCACATTGAATTTAGGAGGTTTTTTCAGGCGTGAATATGAATCGGTATTCAGGCTTCCAGGCCTCTGACGGGCTGGATGGGCGTTGTGGCTGCGGTAGTTGTCCGCCGAATGGCTGTCCTCCGCCCCCGTGGCCGCCTTGTCCCACTGGCGGCACAGGCGTCACCGGCCCAACAGGTGCCACTGGTCCCACCGGGCCTACAGGCCCTACGGGAGCCACTGGCCTGCGAGGGCCAACTGGCCCTACAGGGGCAAATGGCATCACCGGCCCAACTGGGCCTACTGGTGCAAACGGGATTACCGGGCCAACCGGGCCTCGGGGCAGTACGGGGGCTGACGGCGCAACGGGTGTTACCGGGCCAGTCGGCCCCACAGGGGCTACAGGCTTAGACGGAGCCACAGGCCCCACAGGCCCGGTAGGGCCAACAGGTGCTGCGGGTGCAACAGGCCCAGTCGGCCCCACAGGAGCTACAGGCTTAGACGGA